>ERZ773103.182-NODE-182-length-67279-cov-3.793496_pt1 | contig 67279 bp, 49 predicted proteins | sample MGYA00511118_ERZ773103 | MGnify/ENA primary metagenome ERZ773103 (study PRJEB29015, sample SAMEA2737821) | human gut metagenome | biome: human gut; feature: human-associated habitat; material: faeces | place: China | collected 2012 ... | reverse complement strand
GCACTGTGTACACCATTGAGGGGAATGCCAATAATGCCTGCAAGCAGCTGAGTTATGCCGTGGGAGATCGGAGAATACTGGGGTATGGTACATTCTAAGCTTAGGACAATATTTAGGACCTTATATACAAGTTCATATCTGTAAATTCATAATTTATGCGAAGATAACGAAAGTGTGTGTATGGTTTTTATGAGTTTAGTATTGCCTAGGCTAGGTGTCTCCTAGCGATATGCATGATGCAGAAATATAAAGAAGATTAATCTATTTTCTAGCTATAAACCGGTTAAAACAGCTTAGACAGATATTGTGCTTCACTGTTTTGTTACGGTGACCTACCTTATAAGCACACTTAGCTACTGGATTGGAAGTGAGACACCCCAAAAATCATATAAAATCTAAGCTTCTGTACAGCCAAATGGCGTACAGAAGCTTAGACCATCCCATATTAGGAAGTTTGCTTTCTAAACATGCTTTTAGCGGGATGATTATCTGGGAGAATAGTATATTTGAGAATGACTATATATGTTAGCATCTATCGCTGTGGGAACCTGAGCAACCACCGCAGTTACGGGGAATAACAATACCGTTAATGTACACCGTCATAATATCACTCCTTTCGTCATTATTAGGTATGTTTAGAAGTGGCCTTATTGAAGGCACGAACAAAATATTTTGCATTTCCTTTTTTGCTATGTTCTATAAATTTTGTTATGAATAGCTTGTCGTCATATATTTGCTCTTCGCAGGGGTTTTGCTGGCAGAAATATTTTCCGCTGCATTCATTATAAGGATTTCATCTGTTCATTCGCTCCCCGGCTCCTTGAAGTATTGATCCCGTTTCATCTCTAGCATAAACTTAGTCACATCGGCAAGGTCCAAGGTAGATCGCAGCTCCGGCAAAGCATCAAGCATGGGGCCGTAGTATCGCCCATTTGGGCCTGCCCGGTCATCCAGGATCGCAACCGCGCAGGTATCCGTTTCGGTGCGTATGGCGCGACCAAAGCTCTGACGGAGCTTGATCTGCATCTCCGGGATGATAACTGCCTGAATAAAGTCATGAAGCGAATCATATTGTTCTTTCTGCTTCTCCCGCAGTTCATCCGGGAATGCAAAGGGCAGTTTGGGAATCACCAGCAGAGACACGCAGTCTCCCGGAAAGTCCATTCCCTCCCACGCTGCACCGGTGGCCAACAGAACAGCGCCCGGCTGTTCCTTGAACCGCTTTACCGTGTGGCTGGGGTTACTGCTGTCCAATGCAAACAGCGGGAACAGCAGATTTAGTTCAAGCAGACGCTCCTTGATGGCAGACATGGCCGCATAGGATGTAAACAGCACCAGGCAGTGGCCTGATGCTGCATCAATGAGCCGGGAGATCTCTCCGGCCAGTGCATCGTAGTAATAAGAGACCTTGTCTCCAAACTGCACCGGTGGATATTCCGGCAAATATAACAGGGTATTTTCTTTGTAATCAAAGGGCGATTCCGAAACAGACTCCACCACCCGGCCATTGTGCGCAAGGCCGTTTTCCTCCCGGAACCGGTGGAAGTCGTTCCCCACGGCCAACGTGCCGGAGGTCAGGATCATCCCCTGGGGCTTGCTCCAGATGATTTTCTTCATAGGGCCGGTCAGGTCATAGACGGTGGCACACAGCTTGGTGCCGCCATTTTCATCGTCACTGGCAAAACAGACGATGTTTTCTTCAGATTCATACTGAAGCAGCGTTCGGATGGTCATTGTCACCGTTTGCAGATTCCGCCGCAGCAAATGCGTGAGCTGCGGGCATAACTTCTGATTGACGGTCTGTAGCACCTGATATGGAATCCGCAGGCGCTCTGCATAGGTTGAAAATGGTTCGTCCTCTGGCGGTATCGTCAGCTTTGACAGCAGAGACTTTGTTGCGTCTGCCAGATATTCTGCCGCCAAGACATAGCCAGCCGAATGTAGATCATAGATAACTGCCTGGAGGTCCTCTTTACAGAGGGTCACGCCGAACATCTCCCGTGCCACCTCCGGCACCTTAGGCCTCCAGCTCGTTGTAGGTCAGGCTCAGCTGGTCCATGACCATCTGCTCCGCCTGCTCTGAGGAGCGGCCAAACAGCTTCTTTTTGGACAGCTTCAGCTGCTCCAGCAGCCACTCATTTTGCAGTGTAAGGCTGGTAATGGCCTGCGCCTGCTCCCGTTCACGAGCAAGAAATCGCTCAGCATAGACGCAGAAGCTCCACCAGCATTTTCAGCTGTTCCGTATCACAGCCGGGGTATATATCCAGACTGGCGTTTCCAATATGCAGCGTGGCGGAACGTTCCGCAACGTTGCAGGACACCTGCTCCGGTGCTGGAAGTTCTGCAAATGTAACGGCCGGCACACTCGAGCGCGGCATTGTTCCAGCTGTAGCCAGTACTTCGCGCTCCCAACGGTAATAGGTTGCTGCGGTGATTCCTTCTTGTCTGCACCACGCCCGCACTGACAGGCCGCTGCCGCGGCAATCCTGTATTCGTGCCGACCATTCCTGCAGCTTCACACGGTGTTTCAGCTCTGCGCTTGTCATCTTGATTCCCCCAATACAATAGTAACGGAACGTTCCGCAACGTTCCATTACTATTGTCGCATGCCTGTCTATGCGCAGTTAGGTTTGACGGTTACGCTTTTACCACACCCTAATTGTATATGTCGATAATGATAAAAATATGTCGAAGGAAAAAGTAGAGCAAGCAATCCATGGACTGCTTGCTCTATTTTTTAGCCTCCATATTTTAGCGGAGGATTAGTTTGCAATTCACAATCGCATATCTCCACACAATATATCTGCTTATCGAATCTTTTGATAAAATGCTTCATGTTTTCCACTTCCCTGATTTTTCTGCCAAAATACATTTAGCTCAGTGCAAAAAGGTAACAGGATTAACTGTTATACGCAATAAGCAAAATATTCTCATGCAGAACGGTTGTTCAGGATACTCTCTTTTTTTGAGCTTTGGCCAAAATAGAGGGCCGCCAATCAGCGGCCCTCTACTTGAACTTTTAATCAATGTTTCCAGTCGTAACCGGTGATCTCAGCAGCCTTCTCAAGGATCTTGGTCATGCCCTCAGTCTTGCCGTTGGGCTCAGCGGTGGCCAAAGCGGCCTCAGCCTTAGCGTCGAAGGTAGCAGCCCAGATGCGCTCGATGTCAGCATCGGACAGCTCGACCATCTTGTTGCCGGTCTTCTCCTCGATGGTAGCGCAGTCGGAAGCGATGGAGTCATCATAGATGCCGGCGGAGTACTCCTCCACCTCATCCGCCGCCTGCTGAATGGCCTGACGCTGTGCATCAGACAAGCCGTTCCACCAGTCCAGGTTTGCGGTGAACATATTGCCGGCAGTGTAGGTGCCATCCAGTGCCCAATAAGAAGCAACATCCTGCCAACCCATAGAGACCATGGGAGCCAGACCCATCTGAGTGGAGTCGATCAGACCACGCTGCAGCGCATCGTAGCCGTCGCCGGGACCGACAGATGTGACCTGGAAACCCAGCTTCTCGAAGATTGCAGCATCCATGTTGCCGAAGGACTTGGATCCGGAGATCATGGAGTCCAGATCGGTGAACTCATAAGTGGTGCAGAAAGCGTTTGCGCCGCCTGCCAGAACGTTCAGGTAGATGATGCCGTTGTCAGCAGCCTCCTGCTGAATGAGAGCAGAGGTCTCGGAATCCTTGAACATCAGGGTGTCGAAATAATCCAGAGCAGCCTTGGTGCCGCCGGGAGCGAAGCCGGGGAACGCCAGATAGTTCAGGGTAGCCAGATGGGGCATATGACCCAGAGCAGTCATGTTGACAGCACCGGAGTTTACGCCGTCCAGAGCCTCAGCATCGGAGAACAGAGTGCCGCCCCAGAAGATGTTCATGGTGATGGCGCCGCCGGTCAAGTTGCTGATGTACTCCTCAAAGTGCTTGATGATCTGGCCGCCGGTCTCGGTCTCGTTGTAAACGGTGGAGAAGTCGATGGTCAGGGGATCGCACTCGATGGAGTCAGCCTTGGGGGTCTCTTCCTCAGCAGGCGCCTCAGTTGCTGCTTCAGCAGCGGAACCAGCAGCTTCAGCGGGAGCCTCGGCAGCCTCCGCAGCGGGGGCCTCAGTTGCCTCGGCAGCAGGAGCCTCAGTTGCCTCGGCAGCAGGAGCCTCGGCGGAAGCTGCGGTCGTGGAAGAAGCAGCATCGCTGCCGCAGGCAGCCATGCTTGCGACCATCATAACGGCCAGCAGAGCAGCAAGAAGTTTCTTGAATTTCATTTGTATCCTCCTCAAGATAAAAATGTATGTTGGATCGTGCAGTGCACGGAACAACCGGTATGGACTACATGCCCGGAGCACCCAGCAGTCTGGGCAGGAACAGGACAATGTCGGGGAACAGGGCAATGATGATGACCACTGCCAGTTCACAGATAAAGTATGGTACAACACCCTTGAAGATCTCAGAGGGGTTGACACGCAGCGCATTTGCAGTAGCAAATACGTTCATGCCAATGGGAGGCGTCAGGCCGGCGATCTCGCACATGAAGCACAGGCAGATGACGAGAACATAGGGGCTGTAGCCCACGGCATTGAGCACGGGGAACACCACGGGTACGGTGATGATGATAATGGAAACGATGTCCATAACGCAGCCGCAGAAGATGTACAGCAGTACCACCAGCATAAAGATGAAGAATGCAGGTGCATGGACGGAAGCGATCAGGCGGGCCAGCGTATCTGCCAGCTTGGTGGCGGAGATAAAGGCGCCGAACAGCTGACCGGCAACGATGATGGGGAAGATGCCGGACTCCATGGTGGCAGACTCCCAAACGCTGTGGGCGATCTGCTTCAGGGGCAGACGCTTTACAAGGGCGTAAATGCACACGGCAAATGCGCCGATGGCGCCGCCGACGGTTGCAGTGAACAGACCGGCAAAGGTACCGCCGATGATGATGCCGAACAGGCACAGGATCGGGATCAGGAGCCGCAGGCTCTTGAGTTTCTCCTTCAGGGGAAGCTTCTCACCGGAAGCCGGAGGAATGGAGCCGGGCTTAATCCGTCCAATGATACGAACGGTCACGCACAGGAGAATTGCGGTCAGGATGCCGGGGATCACGCCGCCCATCAGAGCAGTACCAACGCTCATGGTGATGGGGGAGATCAGGCAGTACATAATGATTGCCATGGACGGGGGGATCAGGGTGGACAGTGCGCCGGAAGCGGCGATACAGCCCATGGAGTAGTTCCGGTCATAACCGCCGGCCTCCAGCTCAGGCATGGCCAGCTTGCCGAACACGATGTTGCCGGCAACGGAAGAGCCGGAGCAGGCGCCGAACACAGCGTTGGCTGCAATAACGGTAAACAGCTGACCGCCCTTAATGCGGCCCAGCCATGCCTTCATGGCCGCAAAGGCTCCGCCCGCTATTCCTGTTTCTCCCGCCAACGCTCCGACCAGCATGAACATGGGGAGCACGGCGTAGTTGTAGTTGGCACCCAGCTCAAAGGGAGCCGTGGTGAACTTGGTGATCATCATGGTCAGGTTGCCATGATAGAGTGCGATAAATCCGCCGAAGGCCGAAGCCAGCATGGAAACGAACACAGGAATACCGGCGAAAATCATAATCATCATGACCAGGAAGGTCACAAGACCTACAATCGATGCATAATCCATAATTTAGACTTCCGCCTCCTTCTTCTCTTCTTCTGCCGCAGGCTTTTTGACAAAGAGCCGGACGGTGGCCCATACGAAGCTCAGCGCCAGCAGGAAGAACCCGATGGAGAAGATCAGCGCGAAGGGCCATTTTGCAAAGCCAAAACCGGTGGTGGAGGACTTTGCATGGGTCGCCATAAACTTCTGCATCTGCACAAGTCCGCGATAGCCTACAAAGCTGGTGATGAACACCGCAATCAGATTGCCGATCAGATTGCACGCAAACTGTACGCCCTGAGGCAGATGCTTACTGAGCAGATCGATCTTGGTATGTCCGGTATCCAGCGTCACATAGCCGCAGGCCAGAAAGACCACGGGAATGTGGAGATACTGAATGATCTCTGTGGATGCAGGAATACCCTTGTGGAAGATCTTCTCTCCCAACACATTAAAGAAGGCCACAAACATGATTGCGATCAGGCAAACACCGGAAATGTAAGAAACGTATTTCAGAATCTTTACAATCACATTGTCGACCTTGTCATACAAAGTCGGGCTTTGTTTGGACAATTATTATTCCTCCTTTACAAAAAATCCTATATACCCATAAAAGGACACGACAAATTATGATGATTTTCGTGGGTTTTGTCAACATACAAATTCTGCGCCAGAATGTGCATTTTGTGCTCTACGTTCAATTTGTGTTCACTTCAACCCGTAAATTGTTTGATATGTGTTATTTCGCCTGCAAATTAAGGAAAAATACCACCGATTTGGTGGTATCTTATGCTATAATAGAATTGGCCCTTGCATAAAAAGAATTGCTTGCATCCCGCCGGGCCTTTCTTTTCATACTATATTATAAAGGAAGTATTCGATGACCGAAGTAACACTCTCCTGTTTTTCCGGCTTCACCTGCATTGCCGGGCGCTGCCCGGACACCTGCTGTGTCGGATGGGAAGTCGATTTGGACGAAGCCACGCTGGAGCGGTACCGTCAGCTCCCCGGCCCGCTGGGTCAGGAGCTTCGTGCCGCCATCTGTCAGGAGGACGGCGATTCGTTTTTTGCGTTAAAGGACGGAGCCTGTCCCTTTCTCAGCCATGACCGGCTCTGCCGTTTGATCCTCGCCCAAGGGGACGGCATTCTGTCCGTTACCTGTCGGGAGCACCCCCGGTTCTGGGAGGAATACGGCAGCCGCAGAGAGACCTGCCTTTCCATCTCCTGTCCCGAGGCCGCCCGGCTGCTGCTGGAACGGCCCTTGGAGCCGGTTGTCTGCGAGACGCCGGAGGTCGTCCCCGAGGATCCGGAGCTGGATCCGGCATTTTTTCAGCAGCTGCTGGTTTATCGCAGTGCGCTTTTTGTGCTGTCCCGCAGCACACTGCCCCTTTCTCAAAAGTTCAGCCTTGCGCTGGATGCCGCCGATAACGGCATCGCACTGCCCACAGACGGAACGCTGCCCAAAGACTTCTGGCAGGGTGTCCCGGCTCCGCCGCTGACACTCCCGCTCCCAGCCTATCTGCGTGCCATGGAACACATGGAATTTACCCGCAGTCAGCTGCCGGAGCTTCTTCGCCGGTACCGGGCCTGTCCCCATCCGATGTTCTGGGATATCCCGGAATATCAGGAGGCCGGAGGCCGTCTGCTCTTTTATTTCTTCTATCGCTATGTGCTCCGGGGCGTTTGGAGCGGACTGGTGGCAGAAAAGGTTCGTTTTTCTGTTTTCAGCACCGCAGCCATTTTGGCGCTCTCCGAATATATGGATGCGCCCGCTCCCGCCCGGCGGATCCTCGATGCAGCAGCGCTTTACAGCCGGGAGGTGGAGCACTCTCCGGAGAATCTGGATCTTCTCTACGAGCATTTATGCAGTGCCTCCGATGAATATTCATGATTATCTTGTATATTCCTGCATATTATGAATATTTTGTGGATGTTGTCAAAAGAAATACGGTCATTCATGAATTTTTATGCAACTTGAATGTTGCAAAAGCCACATTGCTGTGATACCATATGTTCACAAAGAAAACATGGCGCTGACGCCAAGATACACACAGGAGGCAATTATTATGGCAGCCAAAGAAGTTAAAAAAGTTGTTCTCGCCTATTCCGGCGGACTGGATACATCCATCATCATTCCGTGGCTCAAGGAAAACTACAACAATCCCGAGATCATCGCCGTTTCCGGCGACGTTGGTCAGGAGAGCGAGCTGGACGGTCTGGAGGAAAAGGCCATTAAGACCGGCGCCTCCAAGCTCTATATTGCAGACCTCACCGATGAGATGGTAGACGATGTCATCATCCCCTCCATGAAGGCCGGTGCAAAGTACGAGCAGTATCTGCTGGGCACCGCATTTGCCCGCCCCATTATTGCAAAGAAGCTGGTGGAGATCGCCAAGGCCGAGGGCGCTGATGCCATCTGCCACGGCTGCACCGGCAAGGGCAACGATCAGGTTCGGTTCGAGCTGGCCATCAAGCGGTTTGCCCCTGAAATGACCATCATTGCCCCCTGGCGTGTTTGGGACATCAAGAGCCGTGACGAGGAGATCGACTACGCCGAGGCCCACAATGTGCCCCTGAAGATCTCCCGGGAGACCAACTATTCCAAGGACAAGAACCTCTGGCACCTCTCCCATGAGGGTCTGGATCTGGAGGATCCCGCCAACGAGGCTCCCATTGATAAGCCGGGCTTCCTGGAGATGGGCGTCTCCCCGGTTGCCGCTCCCGACAAGCCCACCTATCTGACGCTGGAATTTGTCAAGGGCGTTCCCGTTGCCATCGACGGCGAGAAGATGAAGGCCAGCGACATCATCCGCAAGCTCAACAAGCTGGGCGGTGAGAACGGCATCGGCATTCTCGACATCGTAGAAAACCGGCTGGTGGGCATGAAGGATCGTGGTGTTTACGAGACCCCCGGCGGCACCATTCTCTACTATGCCCATGAGGTGCTGGAAATGATCACTCTGGACAAGGACACCCTCCACGAAAAGCAGAAGCTGGCTGTGGACTTCGCCGATCTGGTCTACAACGGCAAGTGGTTCACCCCTCTGCGGGAAGCCCTCAGCGCCTTTGTGGATAAGACCCAGGAGCATGTCACCGGTACCGTAAAGATCAAGCTCTACAAGGGCAATGTGACCCACGCCGGTGTCACCTCTCCCGAGACCCTGTACTCCGAAGAGCTGGCCACCTTCAACGAGAGCGACTACGATCAGATGGATTCTCAGGGCTTTATCAACCTGTGGGGCCTGCCGGACAAGGTTCAGGCACTGCGGGAACAGGGAAAGCTGAAGTAAGCCTTTCCACCATTATGTTACCTCTCCGGCAACGGCCCGTATCCCCTGGGTCGTTGCCGGTACGTCCATCCGGCTGATTTTTTCAGTCTTTTACTTAACTACGCTATTTTAAGGAGATATACTATGAAACTATGGGCAGGACGGTTCCAGAAGGAGACCGATACGCAGGTAAACGACTTTAACTCCTCTATTATTTTCGACCAGAGAATGTACCGGCAGGATATTCAGGGTTCACTGGCCCACGCCGCCATGCTGGGCCGTCAGGGTATCATCACCCAAGAGGAAGCCGATGATATCATCAGCGGGCTCAAGGCCATCCTTCAGGATATCGAGGACGGCAAGGTGGAGTTCTCCATGGAAAACGAGGATATCCACATGAACATTGAGGCCATGCTGACCCAGCGCATCGGCCCTGACGGCAAGCGGCTCCACACCGGGCGCAGCCGGAACGATCAGGTGGCCGTGGACTTCCGGCTCTATGTAAAGTCCGAGATCCCCAAGATCATCGGCATGCTGCTGGATCTGGAAAAGGTTCTGGTAGAAAAGGCCAAGGCCAACACCGAAACCGTCATGCCCGGCTACACCCACATGCAGCGGGCCCAGCCCACCACCTTCGCCCACTACATGATGGCCTATGCCAACATGATCCGCCGGGATATCACCCGTCTGGAGGACTGTCTGGAGCGGATGGACGAATGCCCCCTGGGTGCCGGTGCACTGGCTACCTCTTCCTATCCCATCGACCGGGAATTTACCGCCCATGAGCTGGGCTTCAAAAAGCCCACGGAAAACTCCATGGACTCCGTCTCTGACCGTGACTTTGCCATTGAGTTTCTCTCCGCCTGCTCCATTCTCATGATGCATCTGAGCCGGTTCTCCGAGGAGATCATCCTCTGGTGTTCCTGGGAGTTCAAGTTCGTGGAAATGGACGATGCCTATTCCACCGGCTCCTCCATTATGCCCCAGAAGAAGAACCCCGATGTCGCCGAGCTGGTGCGCGGCAAGACCGGCCGTGTCTACGGCAGTCTCATCACCCTGCTGACCGTCATGAAGGGGCTTCCGCTGGCCTACAACAAGGATATGCAGGAGGACAAGGAGCCCGTATTCGATGCCATCGACACCGTAGAGCTCTGCATCCCCGTTTTCTCCGCCATGCTGAAGACCATGACCGTTCTGCCCAAGAATATGCGGAAGGCAGCCTCCGGCGGCTTTATCAACGCCACCGACTGCGCCGACTACCTGACCCGTAAGGGGATGCCCTTCCGGGAGGCCTATATGATCGTTGGCCGGCTGGTCAACAACTGCCTGAAATCCGGAGATACGCTGGACACCCTGACCCTCCGTGACTTCCGTGCCGTATCCAATCTCTTCGACGGCGACATCTACGACGCACTGGCCCTGAAGACCTGTGTCAATGAGCGGAAGGTCATGGGCGGCCCTGCCGAGCAGGAGGTACTGCGGCAGATCGCCTATATCGAGAAATTCACCCAGGAGCATGCCGCCTCCGGTGCCCCCTATGAAGGGAGCGAAAATCAGTGACCAAAATTTTCATTGACGGCCGTGCCGGTACCACCGGCCTTCAGATTGAGGGCCGCATGGGACTTCGGGATGATGTGACGCTCATTGAGCTGCCGGAATCCATGAAAAAGGATCCAGCTGCCCGGAAGGGCGCCATTCAAGAGGCCGATTATGTATTTTTGTGCCTGCCTGACGCAGCGGCCGTGGAAGCCGCCGCTATGGTAGAGGACTCCGGCACCCGGATTATTGACGCCTCCACTGCCCATCGGACGGATCCCGCATGGGCCTACGGCTTCCCGGAGCTGTCCAAAGCCCATCGGCAAAAGATTGAAACGGCACAGTTTGTGGCAAACCCCGGCTGTCATGCCACCGGCTTCATCTCGCTGGTTTACCCGCTGGTGCAGCTGGGCATCCTGCCGCCGGATTATCCGCTGGCTGTCCACAGCCTCACCGGCTATACCGGCGGCGGCAAGAAGATGATCGCAGAATACGAGTCTCCCGAGCGGGATCCGGAATATGACTCCCCCCGGCACTACAGTCTTGGGCTCAGCCACAAGCACATTCCCGAGATGATGCAGGTCTGCGGACTGAGTCGAAAGCCCATCTTCTGCCCCATTGTCTGTGACTTTCCCCAAGGGATGCTGGTTACAGTCCCCCTGCATTTCGACCTGCTTCCGGGCAGCACCAGCCTTGCCTCGCTCCAAGCCGCCTATGCCGACTTCTATGCCGGTCAGAAAAACATCCATGTCATGCCCGTTATGGGCGAGGGGGTTCTGAAGGGCGGCTGTCTCGGCAGCAACAACGTTGTGGGCACCAACGACCTGAACATCTATGTCTGCGGCAATGAATCTCAGGCCATTGTGGCCGCCCAGTTTGACAACCTGGGCAAGGGTGCTTCCGGTGCCGCCGTGCAGAATCTCAATATTATGATGGGTGTAGACGAGAATTACGGTCTGTGATAAAATACCTTCAAAGGAAGGGAAATGCATCATGACCGAAAAAAAGCGTAAAGACTATCTGGATATCGCAAAGGGCATCGCCATGCTCTGGATCATCTCCGTCCATGCGGACGGCGCCCCCTATACCGGCACCGTTGGTTACGTTGTCCTGATCCCGCTGTTTTTCCTGACTGCAGGTTTTCTGTGGAAGGATAAGGATCAGCCATTTCTTACTCAGCTGAAAAAGCGTGCAAAGCCCCTTCTGCGGCCCTATTTTGGATATAACGCCGCACTGATGGTGCTGTATTTCATCGACTGGATCCCCTATGTGATTCCCCAGACGAAGGAAACCGTAAAACAGCTTCTCAAGCACAGTTTCGGTGTCTTCTACTCGGAGGGCGTGATCCTCTTCTCCGATCACACACCGTCTCTGCACTATTTTACATCCTATAATTATCCCCTGTGGTTTCTCACTGCCATGGTCACCGCCTCCGGCGCCTTCCTGCTGCTGCTGCTCTTGCGGCGGAAGTTTGGCTGGAAGCTGCGGTACATGATCGTCCCCTGTCTCCTTGTGACCATCGCACTGAATTACCTTCCCCTGCGGCTGCCTTGGAACTTTAATAACTGCTTTCTGGCCGCCGCACTGATGGCCGCCGGTTACGGCATCCATCAGTCAAACCTGCTCGAACGCCAGTGGACGCACAAATGGCTGGAGCCGGTGTGCTATGTCTTAGCCGCCGCCGCTGTGGTGGGCATCGGGATCTGGAATGATGCCATGTCCACCTCCATGCTCATGAGCGCCTACGGCCCCCACGGAGACTGGGGCCCCATCATCTACTTCATCGGCGGCGTCATCGGGCCCTGCGTCATGCTGCGGCTGTGCCGCTTCCTGGAGGGCACAAGGATCTCCCATATCTTGATTGCCATGGGGCAGAACACCATTCCCATTTTGGCGCTGCACCGCACCATTATCACCTACTATAACCGTATCTGGGTCCACTTCTTCGGCCATCAGCCGGAGCTGTCAACGCCCCAGTGGTTCCTGTTTTCCGTCCCCCGGCTGCTGATTGCCGCCGCCGGCTCCATGGGTCTTCTCTATCTGGGACGGTTCCTGAAAAAGAAGTATTTGCAGCGGCGTTCCGCCGCCGCCTCTCACTGATATTTTACGTTGGAGGTATTCCTATGAAACTGATTTCCGGCGGCGTTACTGCCGCAAAGGGCTTCCGGGCAGCCGGTGTACATGCCGGTGTAAAGGCCGGCTCCTCCCCTGACAAAAACGATCTGGCCATGATTCTCTGTGACACCGAGGCTGCCGCCGCAGGCGTCTACACCATGAACCGGGTCAAGGCGGCTCCCATCTATGTGACCATGGAGCATCTGGAGAACGGCACCGCCCGGGGCGTCATTGCCAATTCCGGCAACGCCAACGCCTGTGCGCCTCTGGGCCATGAAAATGCCGTAAAGATGTGCGAGGCCGCCGCCTCTGCCACCGGCCTCCGTCCCGAGGACTTTATCGTATGCTCCACCGGTGTTATCGGTCAGACCCTGAACGTCTCCGTCATCGAAGATGCCTGCCCCACCCTTGCTTCCCTTCTGAGCCGTGACGGCTCCGGGGATGCCGCTGCGGCCATTATGACCACCGACACCAAAAAGAAAGAGATCGCCGTCTCCTTTGAGATCGGCGGAAAAGAGGTTCGTCTGGGCGGTATCGCCAAGGGCTCCGGCATGATTCATCCCAACATGGGCACCATGCTCTGCTTCCTGACCACCGACTGTGCCATTTCCTCCGATGTGCTTCAGGATGCGCTCTATGAGGTCACCAAGGTCACCTTCAACCGGGTATCCGTAGACGGCGACACCTCCACTAACGACACCTGCTGCATTCTCGCCTCCGGCGCTGCCGAAAACGCCCTGATCGACTGGAAGAGCGAGGACTACGATGTATTTTACGGTGCCCTCAAATATGTCTGCACCGAGCTGGCAAAGAAGATCGCCGGTGACGGCGAGGGTGCCACCAAGCTGGTCTCCTGTACTGTTTCCGGCTCCCGCAGTGACGAGGCCGCCGAAAAGCTCTCCATGGAGGTGATCCGTTCCTCTCTGGTAAAGGCCGCCATGTTCGGGGCCGATGCCAACTGGGGCCGGGTGCTCTGTGCCATGGGCTATTCCAAGGCGCCCTTCCGCCCGGAGTGCGTAGACGTTGCCTTTGCCTCCGCTGCCGGTACCATTCAGGTATGCAAAGCCGGTGAGGGCCTTGACTTTGACGAGGAGCTGGCCAAGAAGGTGCTCTCTCAGCCCGAGGTGGAAATTCTGGTCAATGTCAACGAGGGTGAGCATGCAGTCACCGCATGGGGCTGTGATCTCACCTATGATTACGTAAAAATCAACGGGGATTACCGCACCTGATTCCCGGAAAAGAAGGTAAATCCAATGAGTCTTAGTATTATGGATCGGGCCAAGGTATTAAACGAAGCCCTTCCTTATATCCAGCAGTATTCCGGGAAAATCGTTGTGGTAAAATACGGCGGCAACGCCATGATCAGCGAAAATCTGCGCCGTGCCGTGCTTTCTGACATCGTCCTTCTGCATCAGGTGGGCATTCAGGTGGTGGTGGTGCACGGCGGCGGCCCGGAGATCTCCTCCATGCTGAAAAAGATCGGCAAAGAAGGCGTATTTGTCAACGGCCTCCGCTATACCGACGAGGAGACCATGGACATCGTCCAGCAGGTTCTCTGCGGCAAGGTCAGCAAGGATCTGGTCTCCCTCATCGACGCCTACGGCGGCAAGGCCATGGGCCTGTGCGGCATGGATGGCCGGATGCTGGAGGCCGTCAAAAAGTCCGGCGACGGCTTTGACTACGGCTTTGTGGGGGATATCACAAACGTCAACTGCCAGCCCATTCTGGATGTGCTGGCCGCCGGATATATCCCTGTCATTTCCTCTGTGGCAGCCGGTGCCGACGGCGCAAAGTGCTACAACATCAACGCCGATACCGCTGCGGCGCAGGTAGCCGCAGGTCTGGGGGCCGAGAAGCTGGTGATCCTCACCGATGTGTTGGGATTGCTGCGGGATGTAAACGACCCCGACACCCTGATCTCCAAGTGCCGTGTTTCGGAGGTTCCCGTTCTTGTAAAGGAAGGGATCATCAAGGGCGGCATGATCCCCAAGATCCAGTGCTGTGTGGAGGCTGTACGACGAGGCGTCAGCCGCGCCCATATTCTCGATGGGCGTATTGAGCACTCTGTGCTCATCGAGCTGCTCACCGACGCAGGCGTCGGCACCATGATCTACTGATCCACGCAGAAAGGATGATACCTATGACAAGCAATGAACTGATGAATTTAGACGCCCAGTGCGTCATGCAGACCTATGGCCGTTTTCCCGTGGCCATTGACCACGGCGAGGGCGCCTGCCTCTATTCCCCCGAGGGAAAGAAATATATCGATTTTACCTCCGGCATCGGCGTAAACTGTCTTGGCTACGGCAACAAGAAATGGCTGGAGGCCATTTCCGCTCAGGCCGCCAAGCTGGCCCATGCCTCCAATCTCTTCTACACCGCCCCCTATATCGAGCTGGCTCACCAGCTTACCAGCCGCACCGGCATGAAGCGTGCCTTCTTTGCCAATGGCGGCGGCGAGGCCAACGAGGGCATGATCAAGCTCTGCCGGAAGTATTCCTACGACAAGTACGGCAGCGGCAGAAGCACCATCATCACCCTGCGGGACTCCTTCCATGGCCGCACCATCACCACCCTGACCGCCACCGGGCAGGATGTGTTCCATCAGTACTTCTTCCCCTTTACCGAGGGCTTCCAGTATGCAGCCCCCAACGATCTGGACGCCATCCGTGCACTGGATGACGGCACCGTTTGCGCCGTCATGGTGGAGCTTATTCAGGGCGAGGGCGGCGTTCTTCCGCTGGATCAGGATTATGTAAACGCCCTGCAGGCCCTTTGTCAGGAAAAGGACTGGCTGCTGGCTGTCGACGAAGTACAGACCGGCATTGGCCGTACCGGCAGTCTCTTCTGCTTCCAGGAGTATGGCATTCTCCCCGATGTGGTCTCCTTTGCCAAGGGCATCGGCGGCGGTCTGCCGCTGGCCGGCATCATGGCCGCAGAGAAAACAGAGCATGTGCTGACCCCCGGCACCCATGCCACCACCTTCGGCGGCAACCCCATCTGCTGTGCAGGCGGACTTTCCGTGCTGGAGCAGCTGGATGATACGCTTCTGGCCGATGTAAAGAAGAAGGGTCAGTATATGAAAGAAAAGATCTCTGCTATGCCCGGCGTGAAAGAAGTCCGGGGCATGGGTCTGATGCTGGGCGTTGCACTCACCGATCAGGAGGGCTATGCCGCCAAGGTCAGCGCCATGCGGGACAAGGGTCTTCTCTGCCTGACTGCCGGTCACAGCACCATCCGGCTTCTGCCGCCGCTGACCATTTCGCAGGCCGAGATTGATGAGGGACTTTCCATCATGGCATCGGTTCTGGGGGCATAAGGAGCAGCGCATATGAAAAAAGACCTGTTAAAGCTGCTGGATCTCTCCACCGAGGATATCTTTGAGATCCTCGATCTGGCGGATCAGCTGAAATACGATGTACGCCACGGAATTACGCACAGCCGTCTGGCCGGGAAAACGCTGGCAATGATCTTTGCAAAAAACTCCACCCGCACCCGTGCCTCCTTTGAGACCGGAATGTTCCAGCTGGGGGGCCATGCCATGTACCTGACCGCCGCCGATACGCAAATCGGCCGTGGCGAGCCAATTCAGGACACTGCCCGCACCCTCAGCCGCTACTGCGACGGCATTATGATCCGTACCTACCAGCAGGACGAAATCGAGGCGCTGGCCGCCCATGCCACCGTCCCGGTGATCAACGGCATGACGGACTTCGCCCATCCCTGTCAGGTATTGGGGGATCTGATGACCCTGCGGGAACGGGATCCGATTTTGGAGGAGCAGCACCTCTGCTTCATTGGCGACGGCAACAACGTCTGCTCCAGTCTGATCGTGGGCTGTCTGAAAACCGGCATGCAGATCTCCGTGGCCTGCCCGGAGGGCTATGAGCCACCCAAGGTGATTCTGGACTTTGCCCGGAGCTACGGCGACAAGTTCCGTCTGCTTCGTGATCCGGCAGAGGCCACAGAGGGCGCTACTGTCGTCTACACCGATGTCTGGACCTCCATGGGACAGGAGGCCCAGCAGGAGACACGCACCAACGTGTTCTCGGGCACCTATCAGGTAAACAGTGCCCTGCTGCAAAAGGCAGCGCCGGACTGTCTGGTGCTCCACTGTCTGCCCGCCCGCCGTGGGCTGGAGATCACCGATGAGGTATTTGAGTCCCATGCAGACGTGATTTTTGAGGAGGCAGAGAATCGTCTCCACGCCCAGAAGGCCGTTCTGACCATGCTCATGGGTTAATTTTGACCATGTATTCCTGTATTCTATTAAAAATTTTTGTATAGAATATGGAAAATTCGTATGTATACATGAATATCTTGAATATTTGTGCCGTTTTCCTTGAAAAATGCTATAATAAAGCACATAAAAGTGGATATGCTCCGAACGGTGCATTCCATGCGTTGAAGGGATGATTTTATCATGAAAAAGTTTTTTGCCATGGCGCTGAGCTGTGCTCTGTGCCTTTCTATGCTGGCAGGCTGCGGCGACTCCGCTGCTTCCTCTGCCCCTGCATCCGCCAAGGACAGCGCTCCCGCTGAGGAGACTGCCGCTGCCGAGACCGCCGCTCCCGAGGCTGCTGCCCCCGAGGCTTCCGCTGCTGAGGCTGTGGCTTCCGCTGCCGAAACCGAGGCTGCTGCCGGTGACTTCACCGTTGTTGAAGACGGCAAGCTCCATATGGCCACCAACGCCGCCTTCCCTCCCTATGAGATGGTTGCCGATGACGGCAGCTTTGAAGGCATCGACGTAGAGATCGCCGGTAAGATCGCAGAAAAGCTGGGTCTTGAGCTGGTGGTCGACGATATGGACTTCGGCTCCATTATCACCTCCGTACAGACCGGCAAGTCCGACATCGCCATGGCCGGCATGACTGTCACCGATGAGCGGAAGCAGAACCTTGACTTCTCCGACACCTACGCCACCGGCGTTCAGGTCGTTATTGTTCCGAACGACTCCGACATCAAGTCCATTGATGATCTTCAGGGCAAGCTGATTGGCTGCCAGGAGTCCACCACCGGCTACATCTACTGCTCTGACGATTACGGCGAGGATATGGTCACCGCTTTCCCCAATGGCGCCAACGCCATCCAGGCACTGCTTAGCGGCAAGGTTGACGCTGTTGTTATTGACAGCCAGCCTGCCCAGGAGTTCGTTGCGCAGAACGATGGCCTGAAGATTCTGGACACCGAGTATGTCACTGAGGATTATGCCATTGGTGTCAGCAAGGACAACACCGCTCTCCGGGATGCAGTGAACAACGCCCTGAAGGAGCTCATCGATGATGGCACCGTACAGTCCATTCTGGACAAGTACATCAAGGCGGAATAAAAACGTATCTTTGGAAATGGGGCGGGCAACCGCCCCATTTTTCCTGTACCCCAACCACAAGGATCACAAGAGAGGAGCAACACAATGGCGGAATTTTTCTCCGGCCTGAAGGACGATTTTTCCCAGAGCTTTCTGGAAGGCGACCGCTGGCTTTTGTATCTCAAGGGCATCGGCGTCACGCTTCAGGTCGCGGCCATAGCGCTGGTGCTTGGTATTATTCTGGGCATTCTGGTCGCTGTGGTGCGAACCACCCATGACCAGCAGCGCCCCGGCCGGAAGAACCCGGTGCTGGGCGTGCTCAATGTAATCTGTCAGATCTACACCACGGTCATCCGCGGCACACCAATTATGGTTCAGCTGCTGATTATGTACTTTGTTATCTTTGCCAGCACCCGGAATCAGATTGCCGTGGCCATGCTGACCTTTGGCATCAACTCCGGTGCCTATGTATCCGAGATCATTCGCGGCGGCATTATGTCCATCGACAAGGGTCAGATGGAGGCAGGCCGTTCCCTTGGCCTTCCCTACGCCACCACCATGCGCTTCGTGGTCATTCCCCAGGCTGTCAAAAATATTCTTCCCGCACTGGGCAATGAGCTCATCACCCTGCTGAAGGACACCTCCATCGTCACCGTCATCGGCCTCCGGGATCTCACCAAGGCCGCACAGCTGATACAGGGCAAAACCTATCAGGCGTTTATGCCCTATGTGGGTATTGCCGTCATGTATCTGGCCCTGGTCATGATACTCTCCGGTCTTATGGGACTGCTGGAAAGGAGGCTGCGCGCCAGTGATTGATATCAAAGATCTTCATAAAAGCTTTGGAACCCTGAATGTGCTCAACGGCATCAACGAGCACATCAACAAAGGGGAAAAGGTAGTCGTCATCGGGCCATCCGGCTCCGGTAAATCCACATTCCTCCGGTGCCTGAACATGCTGGAGATTCCCACCTCCGGTGAGATCATTTTTTCCGGTGTTTCCATGACCGATCCCAAAACCAACATCAATGCAATGCGGCAGAAGATGGGCATGGTATTCCAGCACTTCAACCTGTTTAACAACCTCAGCATTCTGGACAACATGACGCTGGCTCCGGTACGGCTGAAGCTAAAGACCAAGTCCGAGGCACAGGATGAAGCCATGGCGCTTCTGAAGCGGGTCGGTCTGGAGGACAAAGCCGCCTCCTACCCCTCTCAGCTCTCCGGCGGACAGAAGCAGCGCATCGCCATTGTCCGGGCGCTGGCCATGCATCCGGAGGTCATGCTCTTTGACGAGCCCACCTCTGCGCTGGACCCCGAAATGGTCGGTGAGGTGCTGGAAGTCATGAAGCAGCTGGCCGAAGAGGGCATGACCATGGTGGTCGTCACCCATGAGATGGGCTTTGCCCGGGAGGTGGCAAACCGTGTCCTGTTTATGGACGGCGGCATCGTGCAGGAATCCGGCACCCCGGAGGAGATCTTCGGGAATCCCCAGAACCCCCGCACCCAGTCCTTCCTGTCCAAGGTTCTTTAACAAAAAAGCGATCCCCTGCGTACACAAACCGTGCGCAGGGGATTTTTTTCAGGCGTTCATCTGGATATCCAGACCCTCAAACTGCATATTGAAATATCGGGCATAGATGCCGCCCCGCTCCATGAGCTCATGGTGGTTGCCCTGCTCCTTTACATGCCCCTCATCGATTACAATGATCTTCTCCGCCGTGCGAATGGTGGAAAGGCGGTGGGCAATGACAATGGTGGTTCTGCCCACGCTGAGCCGATCCAGCGCCTCCTGAATGTGCTTTTCCGACTCGTTGTCCAGTGCCGAGGTGGCCTCGTCCAGAATCAGGATCGGCGGATTTTTCAGGAACACCCGGGCAATGGCAATGCGCTGCTTCTGTCCGCCGGAGAGGCGGGTGCCCCGCTCTCCCACATAGGTATCGTAGCCATCCTCCAGCCCCATAATAAAATCATGGATATTGGCGTTTCTGGCCGCCTCCTCGATCTCCTGCTGGGTGGCATTCTTTTTTCCATAGGCAATGTTCTCCCGGATGGAGCCTGCAAAGATATACACATCCTGCTGCACAATGCCAATGGCCTGCCGAAGGCTTTTCAGCCGAAGGTCCCGGACATCGTGCCCGTCCACCAGAATGCCGCCGCCTGTAACATCATAAAACCGTGGGAGCAACGAACAGATGGTGGTCTTGCCGCCGCCGGAGGGCCCTACCAATGCGCAGGTCTTTCCTGCCGGGATCTCCACATTCAGGTGCTCCAGCACCTGTTCCTTCTCATCGTAGGAGAAGGAAACGTCCCGATATTGGATCTCCCCCTTTACATCCTTCAGCTCCACTGCATCGGGCTTTTCCCGAATCTCCGGCTCTGTCTCCATGATCTGCGCAAAGCGCTTAAAGCCCGCATAGCCCTTCTGGAGCATCTCCGTAAAGTCCATAAGCTGACCGATGGGGGTAATGAAAATTCCGATATACAGCGCATAGATGGCAAGGTCATTATAGGTCAGGCTCCCGTGGGCAATGAAGAAGCCGCCGGATATCAGTGTCACCACATAGAGCATGCCCTGAAGGAAGTTGCTTCCCCCGTGAAAGATGCCCATGGCCATATAGCTCTTTTCCTTGGATTTCCGATACCGCCCATTGGATTCCCGGAAATTGTCCATTTCCCCCTGCTCCACCGCAAAGGTCTTTACCACCCGGATTCCGGCCAGAGAATTCTGCACCCCGGCATTGACATCCGCAATGCGCTCCCGGTTCTCCGTAAAGATCCGGCGCATACTCAGCTGCCGGAAAATCGTAAAGGCCACCAGCACCGCAGTCACCGCCAGCAGCAGCATAGTCATTGGCACATTGACCCACAGCAGCAGAATAAAGCTGCCGATGATTTTAATGGAGCACATCAGCAGGTTTTCCGGGCCATGGTGTGCCAGCTCGGAGATATCAAACAGATCACTGACCAGCCGGGACATCATCTCGCCGGTGTTGTTCCGGTCATAGTAGGAATAGGACAGGGACATATACTTGTCAAAGAGATCCTGCCGCATATCCGTCTCCATACGGGTGCCCATGCAGTGGCCGTAGGAGGTCACATAGAACTGGCACAGGGCCCGCAGCAGATACCACAGCAGCAGCGCCGGCAGCAGCCACCGCAGGGCCTTCATAATGGACTCGGCACTGCCGGAAAACAGCCCCTCCGGCAGCCACCGGAGGATCTGCGGAAAGCTCAGGTCAATGATGCAAAGCACCATCGCACAGAGGCAGTCCAGATAAAATAGATGCCGGTATGGCCTATAGTAGGATACAAACCGCTTAAAAATCGACATGGTTTTTCCTTTCTTCTCTCACGCTTCTATTATACTTATACGCTCAGCTTCTTTTCTCCCAGCGCTCTTACCCCCGCAATGACCCCCTGGGGCGTCAGCTCCGGAATTTCCAGCGTACGGCTGGCATCCGGGATGGCAATGAGATCATGGGCATCGGAGTTGGACAGAAAGCCGCCGGAAAAATGATACTGCTCCATGAGCTTCTGCCGGTCACAGCCCGGGGTGGTCTCATAGACGGTAAAGCCCATTTCCGGATCCACAAGGCCCATCACCCCAATCAGTGAATAGCTGGCCCGGTCAATATGCGCCGGAACCGCAAAGCCGCCGAACCGCTCCAGCAGCGCCTTCGCTTCATAAATGCCGATGGAGGAACCAAAGGACAGCAGCTGCGGCTCTTCCTCCAAAATCTCGTCCTTCTCATTCATCACATATTGATGTCCAAAGACTTTTGGCCGGTTCTTCCGCTGGGGCAGCCTTGGATAGACATACTGCCGCAGGGACTCCGCCGCCTCTAAATCCGGCAGCAGGCACAGCACATGGATATCCTCCTTGGTGGTAAGCTCCATGGCCGGGACCACCAGCACCCCCGCTTCCTTTCCAACCGCTGCCGCCGCCGGAACATTCCGGGTAGTATTGTGGTCCGAAAGAGCGATCACCTGAAGCCCCGCCAGCGCTGCCATATGCACCAGATTGTTTGGGGTCATATCGTCCGCTCCGCAGGGGGACAGGCAGGAATGCATATGGAGGTCATAGTAGACCTTCATCCCAGCAGTTCCTTCATGCGCCAGCAGAGCTGATACTCATCCAGTTCACTGCCCAGCAGCGTGACCCCCTGCTTTTCCGCCCGCTCCAGCAGCTCTGCATCGGGCTGGACATTTTCGGACAGAATGATGCAGGCCGTATCACAGAGCACTGCCACCGCCGCCACATTCTGATTGGACATAATGGTGATCCATGCCGCATCGGCAGGACAGCGCCCCATGACCCAGCTCAAAAGATCGCCACAGTAGACCGTTTCGATCTCCCGCTCCTCTTCCTCTACATAAAAGGCTTTCAGCTTCAGTGCCTCTGTCAGTTCTTTTACCGTCATATGGCAGCTCCTTTCTCAGTCGATGGTACGCCGGAAGGGCGGCGGAACAAATTCGTCCGACTCGTCCTCATAGGATCTCCCCTCCCGCATGGCCTTGATGATATTAAAAATACAGTCCCCTTCGTCTGCAAAGCCCTCGGCCACATCTCTCGAAAACGCCCGACAGGTGGGCGCACCGCAGTTGCCGCAGTCAAACTTCGGCAGGGTCTTCAACAGCCGTTCCGCTGCCGCCTCGATCTGAAGGGCCTGTGCAATGGTGTCTGCAATTTCCGTATCGATTTCTTCCAGCTCAAAATCCCAGTCCAGCCGCTTTTCCAGCCATTCCGGCATTTCCAGCCGCTTTTCCGGTATGGGATCGGTGATACAGCGCATCCGAAGCTTTGCCGTATAGGGGTTCTCCACCATCATACAGCCGCCAAAGCAGCTCTGGGTGCAAAGCCCCAGCTCTACAAACTCCGCCTCACTGACCTTGTCATCCTCCAGCTCGCTGAGGATATTGGCTACACTTTTGGGATCATCTACCGCCAATGCATCCCGGTTCGCAAACAATCCGCTCTGTCCTCCGGTTCTGCCCCAGCTGAGGCCCAGCTTTCCGCAGCGCAGATAATCTCTGGGCTGCTCCACGGACTTCATGGGAGTCAGCAGCTTCAGATACACCTCACTGACCGGCAGTACATAGTCCACCACCGGCTTCTCCAGCCCCAGAGGATGATAGGCCCGTGTATTCTTTGCCGGGCAGGGCGAGATCAGGCAGATGCCGATCTCCTCCGGACGGAGGCCGGTTTTCTCCGCCGCCTCTTTCCGGGCCAGAATCGCCGTCACCTCAAAGCTGCACAGCTTTTCCACCACATTGGGGATCAGCTCCTGAAACTCCATGGCAATGAGCCGCACGGTGGCCGGGCATTCGGAGTTGATCCGGGGAAGATCCTCCGACAGGAACTCCTCCTGATGCTTTTGATAATAGTCAGACAGAAGCTCTGCACCGATGGCACAGGGATACACATCCTGAAACCCCAGCATAATCAGTCCTTCGTGCACCAGATTGATGTCATAGAGGTTCTTAAACTGGCCATACAGGGCCGTGTCCGGCATGGCAATATTGTATTTATACTCCTTCAGCTTATCGAAGCTGTCAGATTTGACGGAGTAGGCGTGATGGGGGCACACGCTGACGCAGCGGCCGCAGTCAATGCACCGCTGATCGTAGATCACTGCTTTACTGCGCACCACACGGATGGCCTCCGTAGGGCAGACCTTGACGCAGGCAGTGCATCCGGCGCACTTGCTCTTATTAAGCTCTACCGAATGCATCACTGGTTCTCTCCGCCAATGTAGATGACCATGGTCACGGTCGTCCCCACGCCCAGAGTCGTCTGGATATCCATCTTGTCCGAATTCCGCTTCATATTGGGCAGCCCCATGCCTGCGCCGAATCCCTTGGCCCGAACGGTGGGCGATGCGGTGGACCAGCCCTCTTCCATTGCCTTGTCGATATCCGGAATGCCGGGGCCACGGTCCTTCAGGGTAATGACGATTTTTTCTTCGTCCACATCCAGCTCTGCGGTGCCGCCCTCCGCATGGATGACCATATTGATCTCGCCCTCATACATGCACACCACAGCACGGCGGACGATCTGCGGCGGCAGCCGCAGCTTTTTGAGCACGCGCTTTACTGCCGTGGAAGCATCTCCTGCGGCATTGAAATTATCTCCATCGATCTCATAAGTCAGTTTTACAGTTTCCATATGAATCCTCCTTAACGACATCCCAGTCCGGCGGCATAGAGCCGCCCGCAGGCGCTGAACATCCGGCAGGACGTTACCAGCACCACCATATCCCGCTGCCGGGCCATCTCCACCACGTCCGTGGGTGGACATTTTCCCCGTACAAAGACAATCAGTCCAATGTCCATCATGTCTGCTGTGCGGATCACCTGACTGTTCATAAGCCCCGTCAGCATACACTGGATCTCATCGGGACATGCCAGAACATCGCTCATCATATCGCTGGCAAAGACCGTGGTAACGTCTTCCTCCAGCCTGTCCTCCCCGCAGAGCACCTTGGCCTCCAGCAAATCCCGCAGGTATGAAATTTGCATGATCGTATTCCTCCCCGGAGGCCGCTCCGCAGCAGCCTCTACAGGATCCTGCGGGCAAGGCGCCGCATGCAGAACCCCCTTCAATTCTCGTTGAAATTCAAAACATTTGCAGTTTTCATTATATCACTAAATTATCCCCGGTTTCAACCTTATCTTTGGGTATTTCCCCAGCACGCATTACATTGACAAAGTATTATTTCTTTACTATAATGAAGGATAGCACGCCGCTGAAGTCACCATTTTTCAAGCGGCTGCAAATACACATTATTAGGAGTGACTAAATCTATGGCAGCTTACGATCGTATCTACAACTTTTCAGCTGGCCCCAGCATGCTTCCCCTTCCCGCACTGGAACGGGCATCACGGGAAATGATGAACTACGGCGGCAGCGGAATGTCAGTCATGGAGATGAGTCACCGTTCTAAGGCTTTTCAGAAGATCTTCGACGATACCCAGGCAAAGTTCCGCCGTCTCATGAATGTTCCCGAGGGCTACAAGGTCCTGTTCCTTCAGGGCGGCGCTTCCAGCCAGTTTTCCATGGTTCCCCTGAACCTGATCGGAAAAACTGGTAAGGCCGACTACGCAGTCACCGGCAACTTTGCAAATATCGCCTATAAAGAGGCCAAAAAGTACGGCGACATCCATGTTGCCGCTTCCTCTGAGGATCAGGATTTTACTTATATCCCCACGCAGGATCAGCTTCAGCTGTCCCCCGACGCATCCTATTTCTATTACTGCGCCAACAACACCATCTACGGCACCGAGTGGCAGTATGTCCCCGAGACCGGCGATGTTCCGCTGGTCTGCGATATGTCCTCTGACATTCTCTCCCGTCAGGTCGATGTAAGCAAATACGGCATTATCTTTGCCGGCGCCCAGAAAAACATGGCGCCTGCAGGTCTCACCGTAGCAATCGTCAAGGAGGAGCTGGCCGGCCATGAGCTGCCCATTACCCCTCTGATGATGAACTATCAGACCATGATCGAGAAGGACTCCATGTACAACACGCCTCCCTGCTGGTGCATCTATATGCTGGGTCTGGTTCTGGACTGGCTGGATGAGCAGGGCGGCATCCCCGGCATGGAGAAGATCAAGCACGGCAAGGCCCAGATGCTCTATGATGTCATCGACAATTCCAAGCTGTTCACCGCCGCCGCAAAGGTCGGTTCCCGCAGCGATATGAACGTGACCTTCCGCACCGGCAATGCCGATCTGGACGCCAAGTTTGTGGCAGAGTCCATTGAGGCCGGCTTCTCCAACCTGAAGGGCCACCGGAAGGTGGGCGGCATGCGTGCCTCCATCTACAATGCCATGCCGGTAGAGGGCGTGGAAAAGCTCTGCGATTTTATCAAGAAGTTCGACAAAGAGAACGGATAATAAGGGGATCAATATTATGTATACCATTCAAACGCTCAATAAAATCAGCCCGCTGGGTCTGGGCCAGCTGGACGAGAAGGAATTTACCGTAACCGACACCTGCGAAAACCCCGATGGCATTCTGGTTCGCTCTGCGGATATGCATGAGATGAAGTTCGGCTCCAACCTCCGGGCCATTGCCCGGGCCGGTGCGGGCACCAACAACATCCCGCTGGATCAGTGCGCCGAGGCCGGTATTGTGGTCTTCAACACCCCCGGTGCCAACGCCAACGCCGTAAAGGAGCTGGTGATCTGTGCCCTGATGCTGGCCTCCCGGAATGTCGTGGGCGGCATTGAGTGGGTGTCCGGCCTTACGGATGCCGACGGCGATGTGGAAAAGCTGGTGGAAAAGGGCAAGAGCAAATTTGTAGGCCCCGAGATCATGGGTAAAAATCTGGGCGTCATCGGCCTGGGCGCAGTGGGCGTCAAGGTGGCCAATGCCGCCGTCAAGCTGGGCATGAATGTCTACGGCTATGACCCCTATCTCTCTGTTCAGAATGCACTGGTGCTGGATTCCTCCGTTAAGGTGGTGGATCTGAAGACCATCTATGAGATGAGCGACTATATCACCGTTCACTCTCCTCTGCTCCCCTCCACCAAGGGGATGATCAACGAGGCTTCCATCTCCTCCATGCGCTATGGCGTCCGCATCATCAATCTGGCCCGGGGCGGTCTGGTGGATGACGCCGATATCCTCGCCGCACTGGAAAGCGGCAAGGTCGCCCGGTATGTTACCGACTTCCCCAATAACACGCTGGTCGGCAAGCCCGGCGTTGTTACCATCCCCCATCTGGGCGCTTCCACCCCCGAGAGCGAAGAGAACTGCGCCATCATGGCCGCGCAGGAGCTCCGGGAATACCTGAACACCGGCAACATCCGCAACTCCGTCAACATGCCCAATGTGGAAATGCCCCGTTCCGGCGCCGCCCGTCTGGGCATCATCCATCGGAATATCCCGAAGATGATCTCCAACATCTCCACGCTGCTGTCCGCAGAGGGCGCAAACATCGAAAACATGACCAACAAGTCCCGGGGCGAATACGCCTATACGCTCATTGATCTGGGACAGGAGATCTCCGAGGAGACCCTTGCCCATGTACGTGGGCTGGAGGGCGTTCTCCGGCTGCGGATCATTAAGTAAGCAATTTTCGCTGCGGCTCCCGGACCCCGCTGGGGTTCGGGAGCTTTTTATAACCCCAAGTTATGCCGGCTGAGAATGCGGTATTGGAAACGGAAGGATTCTGCGCTATAATATTATTTAGGTATACATACGCTATTATCATCATTTGGAGGAATTTCCATGGCAAAGGATATGACACAGGGAAAAGAGTGGAAGCTCATTCTTTCCTTTACCCTGCCGCTGATCGGCGGCAACCTGCTCCAGCAGATCTATTCACTGGCCGACAGCCTGATCGTAGGCAACTTTGCCGGTCAGACTGCGCTGGCCTCTGTGGGCACCAGCTTTCCCATTACGTTTCTCTTGCTGGCACTGGCTACCGGCCTTACCAACGGTGTTGGTGTCATGGCATCTCAGTTCTACGGTGCAAAAAATGCGGAGGCATTCCGGAAGAACCTCTCCACCGCATGCTTTACGCTGCTGGGCGCCGGTATTCTGATCACCATTCTCGGCATCCTCACCAGCAGGCCGCTGCTGGCCGGACTCTTACAGGCCGACGCCTCCATTTTGGATGACGCACTGCTCTATCTCCGCATTTACTGCATCGGCCTCGTATTCCAGTTCGCCTATAATACCTTTGCGGCCATTCTCCGCTCCATTGGCGACAGCCGTTCCACCATGTATTTTCTGCTGCTGGCCACCGTGGTCAATATTGTGCTGGATCTGATCTTCGTACAGTTCTGGCAGGTGGCCGGTGTCGCATGGGCAACCGTCATTGCCCAAGCCGTCTCCGCCGTCACGGCGGGGGTCTACCTGTTCCGCAAGGTAGAATTGGCCCGGTTCCGAAAGGGTCAGTTTCGTTTTCACCGGGAGATGTTCGGCATGAGCCTGCGGCTGGGGGTCCCCACCTCTATCCAGCAGTGCTCCGTGGGCCTCGGCATGGTGCTGATGCAGCGGCTTATCAACTCCTTCGGCGTGGATACCATCTCCGCCATTACCGCCGCCATGAAGCTGGAGAGCTTTGCCATGGTGCCCATTATGATGTTCTATATGGGATTGTCCAATTTTACCGGCCAGAACATGGGTGCCAGACAGATGGACCGCATCAAGCGGGGCTATCACCAGACTATGGTCATGGCTATGATCACCTGTGCGGGAATCATTCTGCTGCTGGTATTTGCAGGCCCCTATGCCATCGGCCTGTTCCATATGAATCAGGCTGCCACCGCCATTGGTGTGGAGTACCTTCAGACGCTGGCATGGTTCTTCCTGATCTTCTGCATCATGTATATCACCAACGGCGTCCTGCAGGGCAGCGGCGACGTGGCCTATCCCACCGCCGGTTCCATGACCAGCTTGATCGTCCGTGTGATCGTTGCCAATATCATGGCCACCTTCCCGGCCATTGGCTATCGGAGCATTTTCTACTCTATCCCCATCGGCTGGGTCTGCGGCACCGCTATTGTCTTCATCCGTTATCTCACGGGAAAATGGAAAACCAAGGGCGTCATGCAGCGCAGCGCCGCCGGCAAGGAGGAAGCGAAGCATGTCTGATATCATCGCCGCCATTTCCACCGCTCTTGCCCCCTCCGGGGTGGGTATCATCCGGCTCTCCGGCGCCGGATGTGCCCATGTTGCCCAGCAGATTCTGACCCCGGTGTATGGGAAGCCGCTCCCCGATGCCGCCCCCCGGAAGCTCTGCCTCTATGACCTCCATGACCGTCAGGGGCGGATCATCGACCGGATTCTGGCCGTCTATACCCCCGGCCCCCACAGCTATACCGGAGAGGACACCGTTGAGCTTCAATGCCACGGCTCCCCCGCCGTCCTCACCGAAGCGCTCTCCGCCCTGTTTCAGCACGGCGCACGGCAGGCAGGCCCCGGGGAATTTACAAAGCGTGCCTTTCTCAGCGGCCAGATGGATCTCACTGCCGCCGAGGCTGTTATTGATCTCATCGAAGCAGAAACCGCCGATGCCGCCGCCAACGCTGCCGGACAGGTGGGCGGGGCGCTGCTGCGAAAGCTCGATCCCGTTTATGAAGCGCTGGTCTCTGTGATGAGCCACTTTCATGCGGTTCTCGATTATCCCGATGAGGATATCGATGATTTCTCCCTGAAAAGCTACAGCGCACTGCTGGAAACACAGCAGGAGACACTGGAAGCACTGCTTGCCACCTGTCAGCGGGGGCAGGTGGTGAAAAACGGCGTCAAAGCCGTGATCCTCGGGCGTCCCAACGCCGGAAAATCCAGCCTGCTCAATGCCTTGGCAGGCTATCAGCGCGTCATTGTCACGGATATTCCCGGCACTACCCGGGATACCGTGGAGGAAAAAATACGGCTGGACGGTATGCTGCTCCGCCTCATTGATACCGCCGGAATTCGGGATACCGGCGATGCCGTAGAGCGGCTGGGCGTGGAACGTTCTCTGGAGGCCGCCCGGGAGGCTGATTTGGCACTTCTGGTACTGGACGGTTCCTCGCCGCTGACAGAGGAAGACCGGCGGGCCATGGAGGCCGCCCGGGCGGCCCGGCATGTGATCTGCCTGCTGGGCAAGGCCGATCTGCCTCAGGTGGTTTCTCCGGCACAGCTGGATTTTGACACCGTGCTTCCCATCAGTGCAAAAACGGGCAGCGGCCTTGACGCACTGCCCCCTGCTGTTGCGGCGCTGTTTGCCTCAGACTACCCCTGTGACGGCAGCCTGCTCACCAACAGCCGCCACATCTCCGCCATTACCCGTGCCCGGGATGCGCTGGCACTGGCAAGAGCTTCCATGGAGCTGGGCGAGACCCCGGATGCCGTCCTTCTGGACGTAGAGGATGCTCTGGAGGCCATTGGCGAGGTCACCGGCCGGTCCATGCGGGAGGATATCACCGCCGATATCTTTTCCCGGTTCTGTGTTGGGAAGTAAAAAGCAGCTGCGTGGAAGCCGATGCTTCCACGCAGCTGTTTTATGTCTCCGCTTCAATCAGGGTACGCAGTCTGCGGCTGATCTCCTCGTTGTAGGCCCGGAGATCATCCCGCTTTTTTTCTGTCTTTTGGAGGTCCAGAAGAGCGGCCTCTATGTTTTCCGTTCCCTTCAGGGCCATATTATACTTCTCCAGCCGTTTGGGGAAAATCAGCGGAAGTCCCAGTGCCTTGGCCTCCCACAGCACCATGCCCTGCCCCTCATACCGGGATTCCAGATAGAAGGCGTCCAGCCGGTCGAGATAGGGATAGGGATTGGGCTGGTATCCCATAAAATGCACCACGTCTTCCAGTCCGTTCCGTCTGGCCTGCTCTACCAATGCATGATGCTCCGCACCATCGCCAAAGATATAGAGCGCCAGATCTTTCCGCCTCCGGCAGACGCTTTGCAGCTGATCCAGCATGATATCATAGCCCTTCTGATGATTGAGGTGGCCCATGGATGCAATATTGACCTTGTTGGGATCCACTGTAAAATCAATGGGGATTTTACACTTTTCAAAGATCTCTGCGGTATTGATCAGATTGGGGATGGCCGTAACCCGGGCATTCCGGATTCCGGTCTTCTTCCGGAACGGCTCAATGATTCCCTCAGACACCGCTGCATACTCTGTAAACCGGTGGAACTTGCTGTGGAAAAACGCCCAGAGGATCCGGTACTTGAACTCCTCCTGGTATTTGATCTCCATGTCGTTATGGATCCACATGACCCGCTTTCTGGCGGGAACCGTCAGGGCGCCAAAGGCGCAGTCCTGCTGATAGTTGCTGAAATCAATGGCCACATCATAGGGCTGCTCCGAGGCAAAGTGGAACCGGGGCATAAACCGCATGATCAGAGAAAATGGCACCACCCGGAAGAGGTAGGGGAAGGGCTTGAGATAGTGGATATGGATATGCGGACGAATCTCCGATAAGTCAAAGAACACCCTCTGATCGAACAGATAGACGTCCACATCAAAATCATCCATCATGGGAAGACTCATCATATTCACCAGCGACTTCTGAATACCGCCTACATGGAGGTCACTCTGGAAGATCGCCACCCGCCGCCGTCTTTTCGGCTCTCCGGGCCGCTCCATGTCCAGCAGCTGCCGGAGTATGCGGTCATTTTCGTCTACCCGCTGCCGCAGCTGCTCTGCTGCCGCCTTCACCTGATCGGTCAGCTGGGTGCTCTCGGACAGCGCACCCAGTACCTTTGCTCTGACTGCCGCTTCGTCCAGCGCCTCCACCTGCCCCAGCGCAGGCATTTTCAGGGTTCGGAGCAGGCTTGTGACCTTGGGATCGTAGTCAAAGCCCAGTACCGGCGTTCCCGCCGCCGCTGCAAAAATCAGCGTATGGAGCCGCATACTGATGACCGCCTTCATGGCGCCGATGGCTCCCATCATTTCCTGTGCACTGACCGTTTCCGGGAGCAGGAAGCTCTTTGTGCGCATCTGTGCCATTACCTCTCTGGCCGCCGGTGCATCCACAGAGGTCTGCATACACAGGAACACCGGTGTGCAGCCGGAATCCTCACAGACCCCGTCAAGAAGCGCTGCCAGCTTTTGCGCCGCATTGTGGCTCACAGCCCGCAGGGAGATTCCCAGCAGGGGGCGATCCCGGGGGATTCCCGCCATTTGCAGCACCGCCTCTGCCTGTACCCGGCTCACCGGTTCCATGGCGAACACCGGATCTGCCGTCACCTGCACGTCACTGCGCCTGAGTCCCATATTTTTCAGCTCAATTCTGGAATCCTCGTCCCGCAGGGTGATTGCAGAGACCTTTTCCAGCGTTTCCACTGTCTTCTTCCGGTTTTTCTCTCCCCGGATTGGGCCGATTCCATTGGCATAGACCATGACCGGCACATTGCGCTTCAGTGCCATATGAATCACGGCCAAATAGTAGAGCAGCGAACGGGTAGAGGTTCGATCCTGCAGCAGACTGCCGCCGCCGCTGAGCAGCAGCTTCATCTGTCCCATGGCCTTATGGATCTTCCATAGGTCAAAGCGCTGAATTGCGGTGATCCCATATTTCTTTGCCGTCTGCTGGGGATGCTTGGAAAGCACCGTCAAATCGCAGTCCGTCCCATATTTCTGGCAGATGGTCTGGAGAATGGTATCGTCCCCCAGATTCCCATAGCCATAGTAGCCGGAGATCAGCACCTTTTTTCTGGGATGCAGGGCCAGATCATAGGCCCGCTGGCAACCTCTTGCCATGGCCATCAGGGAGAAGTCCCGCTCCACAATGGCTCTGCCCGCCATCCCCAGTGCCTGCCGTGACGCCCGGGACATATGCAGCAGCTCCGTCAGGTCTTTTTGCAGCTTTTCCGCATCCGGCATGGTGCAGCCCCGGCAGCAGTAGTTCGTGGACAGATTATCCTCCGCATTTTCCTCTCCTGCCAAGCCGCCATAGCCCTCATTGCCGCACAGCAGTGTTGGACAGCCGCCGCTCATGGCCTCCAGCGCCGCACGGCTGACCCCCACGAAGATATCGCTGGCGCCAATAAACTGCGGAACGTCCGTCCTGCCGCCGGTGTAGGTAACACAGGGATATCCCAACTGCTGATTTACCGTTTCTCCCAGCGCCCGGAGGCTCTCCAGCCGCTCTCCATCTCCCACGATCAGGATCCGCAGCCCGGGCGCCTCTTTTGCCAGCTCCGGTGCAATCCGGGTCAGCAGCTGCGCCGACAGGGCGCGGCTCTCGTGGAGCCGTGTCACGCAGGTGATCACCGGCACGTTTTCATCAATCCGGAATTCCTCTCGAATGGACGCCCCGGACACGGTCGGCGAAAACTCCTCCGTGTCAATGCCGTTGACCGTTGTATGGATCTGGCTGGCAGGCAGGTCATAGTGGTCAATGAGATATTCCCGAATATCCTGACTGACCGCAATGGTCTGCTGTCCCCAGTCGGTCAGCAGCCGCAGCAGCGGATTTACCCGGAATACCCAGTGGGCCGTGGTCACAAAGGGGAAGCCCATCTTCTTTTGCAGCAGTCCGCACAGGAACGCCGGAATCCGTGCATGGGCATGCACCACATCCGGCCTTTCCTCTGTAATGATCCGCTGAAGCTCCCGATATACCTGCGCCATGTCCCGAAACCGCCGGGTGTTGGCCGGAATATGGAAATGACGAATCCCGTGTTCCCGCAGGGTCTCCTCATATACTCCGCCGTTGGAGGCCACGATCACCTCCCAGCCCATCTTTTTCAGCGTCAGGGACAGGCCCACCACATGGGTCTCTGCGCCGCCGATCTCCAGTCCCATCAGGACCATGAGTATTTTTTTCATCCTTTAGTCCTCTTCTATGTGGGTAATGTACCCGTCAAAGTCCATCATTCGATTGGTAAAATGGCAGAGATTTCCGCTGGTCACATCATAGCTGCCATAGCCGTTTGCTGTCGCACTGGATGTCACCGCCGACACCAGCAGCGTCACATCATAGCGTTCCGCTGCACCCGAGGCTGCCGATGTTCGCTGAATCTTTTCCACAGTTCCGGCGCTGACACCGTTTTCCAGACAGATACCCATATTTCGGAAGAACATATCCGCCGTCTTGGCATCCACATCATAGACCTCCACGGTATATTTCACATCGTGCAGATAATTGGGCTCCGTTCGCAGCTCCTTCAGCGCCGTATGTTTATAGACGCCGCCCCCCAGCACTGCCAGTACCACCGCAAGGCACAGCAGCAAAAACCGATTCTGTTTCATCCAGCCGCCTCCTAATGGCTCATCCATACGATCTTTCCCGTTCCGTAATAGCTTGCATCCGTCCCCTCCAGCGACAGCTCTGTGCCGATCTTCAGCTTTGTGCCGCTGGGGGCCGTTACTGTTGTCTCCGTAAACACCGCATAGATGCTGATGGTGATATCCGCACTGACCGTTCCGGCTTCCTCCGAAAAGGAAATGGATTTTACGGTTCCCATGGCGCTCTGGTTGTAGGCATTCTCTACCCCGTTTCCGGGCTTTACCCGCTGCTCCAGCAGCTGCCGGTCCACGTTTTCAATGTGCACCGTATAATCCACCATATAATTCTCCGCAGGCAGCGCTTCTTTCTGATCCCCATAGCGTTCTTCCATTTTGTTCAGGCCCGCATACAGGGCCTCCGGCGTATCCGGCAAAACCGTTTTGGTATTGTGGACATGCCCATAGGCCATCAGGGCGGCAGCTGCCACCAGCAGCAGAAGAACACCGTCAAATACGCTCAGTCTATAACGCTTCACCGAGCCGCCCCCTTTCCAAGCGCCCGCTCATATGCCGCCTCTACGTTTGCCGCAAAGGCCCGGGCCGTGTACTTTTCCATATAGGCGGCGTTTCCGTTCCGTCCCAGCGTCTGCCCCAGTGCCGGATCATCCATCAGCCGTGCGATGCACGCAGCCAGCTGCCGGGCATCGCCGGGCCGAAACAGCAGTCCCTCCTGCCCGTCCCGGATCAGATAGGGATTCCCGCCGTAGGCGCTGGCAATGGTGGGAAGTCCGAGGCTCATGCCTTCGATCAGCGCCAGCGACGAGGTCTCCGTGCCTGTAGACGCATTGAGCTGCACATCCAGAATGGACAGTACCCCTGCCACATTCTCCACAAACCCGCACAGGATGACCGTATTTTCAAGGCCCAATTCCCTGATTTTCTGCCGCAGCGGTGCTTCCATGCTGCCCGCACCGCAGATCAGGACCTTTAAGTGTCTTCCCTGCTCTTCCAATATTTTTGCGGCGTCTACCACGGTGGTCTGCCCTTTATATTCCTCCAGCCGTGCCAGTATTCCCGCCGTAAATTCCCCTTCTGCGAGCCCATATTTCTGCCGCAGGGCCTGCTTTTCCTCCGCAGATGCAGGCGTAAGAGCCGGTGCCCCGTTCATCATGGTCACAATCCGATCTTTTCTGGCCCCCAGCTCCAGCAGGTTTTCCTCTGCCGCAGGGCTTACCGCCAAGCAGAGATCTGCATAATGTCTGTTCAGCCACCGGCTGGCCCAATGCCCCGGCCCGGCCTTCAGCTTTGGAGATACCGGGAATACACTGTGGCGAGTGTAGATGATCTTTGCGCCGCAGGCCCGGGCTGCGATCCGCCCGCTGAGTGAGCCATGGCTCTGCACCAGCTCCGGTTGTAGCAGGATACAGATTCTCCGCAATGCAAAGATGCTTCGCAAGTCCATTGACCGCTCTCCGGGGATCTCCGCTTCCACCACCTGGATTCCCAGCAGCTTCGCACGTTCCTTCATCACCGCACCACGAGGCACCACCAGCGCCATGGCATATTGCTCCCGGTCATAGGCAGAAAACAGGTTCAGAAGATACTGCCCGGCCCCGCCCATATTGGTATCGGAGAGGATATGGAGCACCAGGGGCTTTCCCCGCTCCCGCAGCATCAGTTCTCCCACAGTCCCATGGGCCGTGATCAGTGCCTCCTCCTGCCGCAGCAGCAGGCACAGCCCTGCCATCAGGAAAAACAGCAGCATCACACGATAGTTGTAGAAGGTGTAGTCGGTCATGCCTTGCAGCAGCACACCGGCAAAGGCCGAGATCCCCGCAATGGCAAAGATCTTTGTTTCCCGTCTGCGGCAATGGCGCATGGTCGTGATCAGACTGCGCAGCAGGCTTCCCAGAAATCCAAGGAACACGATCAGTCCCGTGATCCCCGTATCACAGATCAGCTGCAAATACAGGTTGTGGGAATGGGGCGCATCCACCGCCGAAAGGGCATAGACCGGGTAGACCGAATTGAAGGGGTTCTCGCCCGGCCCTACGCCGCAGAGCCAGAAGTCCTTCAGCATGCGCAGAGTCCCGATCCAGATGGATGCCCGATAGCTCGTGGAGGTATCCCCCATATTTCCAATGGACAGCAGCCGCTGCCAGATACTGTCCGGCACATACAGCGGCGACAGCGCCAGCAGCACGGCTGCGGGGATCAGGAATCTCCAGTCCAGCAGCACCAGAAAAACAAGCACGGACAGCAGCAGTCCCAGATAGCAGCCACGGGAATAGGTCAGCAGCATGCAAACGCACATTGCCGCCGCCGCCGCTGCCCACAGCAGCTTCTTTCTGCGGTTGGGTGCAGTGAAGGCCAGCGCAAAGGCGAAGGGGATCACCAATAGAAAATACTCTCCCAGTACATTGGGATTGGCAAAGGTGGCATACACACGAAACGTAATGGAGGAAAACATATCCTCATCCAGCCATCCCGTCTGATAGGCCGCCGGGTGCAGCTTCTGCCAAAACCCATAGAGGCTCACCAGCACACCGCCCAGCACAATTGCCGAAAACACGGTTCGGAGCGTTCCATAGTTCCTTGGGCTGAGATAGGCCGCAAATGTATAGAGTACAAAGGCCGTCATCAGCAGCCCCGGGAGCAAACTCGTCCTCGGCGTCACCGAAACGGCAATGCTGAGCAGGTATACCACCGCCAGCAGACCCACCCAGCGAAGCGCCGGGGTGTAGAGCCGCGGCCTGACCTGTCCGACCGCACAGGTCAAAATCAGCGAAAGCCCCGATGCCGCCGCCAAAGCCAGCAGCGCCATGGTGGGCAAAAACGGCAGCAGTGCGGCAGTCAGGATCAAAAAGAACGCCGGATGCAGGAACACACTGCCGCCCAGCAGCCGTTCCAGTCGGCATCGCTTTCCTCCCCGGGCCAGCAGGCCGGTCAATGCCCCGGAAGCACGGGATAACAGATCCCCCTCCGGTGCATGATCCGGCTGCCCGGCGGCCCATCGGCGCAGGGCCCCGGGCCCCTGTTTTTTCTTCATATCGCATCCCCCATTCGGGTATCAGTCAGATATTATATTGTATCATAGCCCCTGTATAAAGTCAAAACGACCGGCGCTCCATTTACATTGACTTTCCTGTAAGCCCCATGCTATAATAAGTCAGCTTGAATTTTATCCACTTTTATGCCAGATAATGAGAGGTATTTCATTATATGTCAAGTTTTACTTATCCCTCCGGCCGCCGAATTCCGGCATTTCTTTTTATCATCATGCTGCTTCAGCCGGTGCTGGACGTTGTCTCCTACTTCTGGGCCCTGTCCGGCCATGGCAATCTTTTCACCTTGGCCCTGCGCATGGGGCTTCTGGCCATTACGGCACTGGCAGGCTTCTGCCTCAGCCGGCGGAAAAGGGTCTATCTGATCGCCGCAGGAATTTGCTGCCTCTTTTGGGCCGCCCATGTTCTATGCTGCCTGCAAGCGGGTTATCAGGATCCCTTTGCCGATTTCACCAACTATATCCGTGTGGTGCAAATCGTCGTCTGCACCCTCTCCTTTATTACATTTTTTCAGCAGGGCGAGACGGTATTCCGCGCCGTCATGGCCGGATTCTGCGTTAATCTCTGCATCTGCGCTCTGGTGATGCTGCTCAGCAGCCTCACGGGAACAGATCCACACACCTATGTGGTCAATCAGCTGGGCGTTCTGGGCTGGTTTTCTACCTCCAACTCCCAGTCCGCCATATTGAGCGTTTCTGCGCCGGTGGTGCTGATGCTGGCCTTTCTCTATTCCGGAAAGCGGCAGTATCCTCTGATGCTGCTGGCCTCGGTTCTATGTCTGGTCCCGCTCTATTTCATCGGCACCCGTCTGGCCTTTGCCACCCTGCTGGGCACCGCTGTGGTCCTTCCGGTTATTCTGGCCCTGTGCCATCGTTTTGACTGGAAAAAGACCGTCATGGTGCTGCTCTGTACCGCCCTCTGTGTTGCAGGCTACAAGGTCTCTCCCATGTACCAGAATCAGCACATTTACAACAACGCCATGTCCGAAAAGCAGAGCTGGGCCGAAATCAAGATCCAGCGTGCTGAGGAATCCCTGCAAAAAGAGGAAGCCGCCTCCCCCAACACCGCCCCCGCTCCGGAAAGCGAGGAGGCAAAAATTCTGCGTCTGACCCCGGTTTATGAATGGTGCGCTTCCAACATTGTGGACCGTTTCGGCGTACAGGCTGTTATGAAGAAGTATAACTACTCCTCCAGCGTACAGGAGATCACGGCCGTGCGCCGTCAGAAGATCTACTTCTGCGAAATGCTTCAGGAGGAGCTTCCCGTCACCGCCAAAATTTTCGGCATGGAGCTTGGCCGTATGACCCACAAGGACAAGGTATACGATGTTGAGAATGATTTTTACGGCATTTACTTCCTCTATGGTGTGGTTGGTCTTGCGCTGCTGCTGGGCTTTATCGGCTACTTCCTGCTTCTGATCCTCCGGGCAATGATCCGGAATCCCAAAATGTATTTTACCCCTCTGGCCGGTGCCATTGGATTATCACTGGGGATCATTCTGATCTACGCATTCTGCACCGCCGGTGTTCTGCGGCGGCCCAACGCCTCCTTCTATCTCTCCATGCTGCTGGCGCTGGTATATTATCTGACAAAGATCAAGGTCTATCCCAAAGCAGAGGAGTCTGTTGCATGAGATTTTCTGTGATCGTCCCGGTATATAATGTAGAGGCATACCTAAAAACCTGTGTGGACTCTGTGATTGCCCAGACCTATTCGGATTACGAATTGATTTTGGTGGACGACGGCTCTACGGACCATAGCGGCGCCCTCTGCGACCGGCTTGCCGCCAAAACCGGCTGTCATGTGGTGCATCAGGAAAACGGCGGTCTGGGTGCCGCCCGAAACACCGGCATCGCCACGGCCCGGGGGGACTATCTGGTATTCCTCGACAGCGATGACTTTCTCTCTCCGGATGCCCTTTCCGGTCTTTCGGCTGAGATTGACCGATGCCCTGCCGATATCTACTCCTTCGGCTTTATCACCAACGATGGGCATCAGGATCTCACTGCTTTTCGGGATCAGCTTCCCTATCACACTCCGCTGACACTGGCGGACCATCCCCAACTGCTGCTGACCTTACCGAATGCATGGTGCCGTGCCGTACGGCGGCAGCTGTTCCTGTCCTCCGGCATCCGGTTCCCCGCCCGGGTCTGGTTTGAGGATATCCGCACCACCATGAAGCTGTTTGCGGTAGCAGACTCCGTTGTGTCCCTGCCGGATGTGTGGTATCACTACGTCCAGCGGGAAGGCTCCATCACCCGGAATGCCAACGTCCAGAGAAACCACGAGATCATCGATGCCTTCGATGACCTTCTGGGCTGGTACCGCAATGCCGGTCTATTTACAGCATACCGCCCGCAGCTGGAACGGCTCTGTATCGACCATCTGTATATCGCCGCCTCAGTCCGGGTGCTCCGCAGTGATCCCACCCATCCTCTGCTGAAGGAGTTCCGCACTTATCTTCAGCAAAACTTCCCCGATTACCGAAAAAACCCGCTGCTTTCCCAGCTTCCCCATGGCAAAATGCTGGCCTTCCGGCTGCTGGAGGGGCGGCACTACCGGCTGATCCGGCTGTTGTTTGTCCTGAAAGACCGAATATAGCAAAAGTGGAACGTCTTAAAAAGGCGTTCCACTTTCTTTACAGGTAATACATATATCCCGTTGTTCCCTTTTCAATGGCCTTTTGCGCCAGCTGCCCCAGCGTGATCTCCGAGAGCGTATCCTTCACCTGCTGATCCAGCACCTGATATACGTCCTCCATCATCACCTGCTCCAAATGTGGAGCCTGCTGTCCCACCGTTTCCGGGGTAGCATCAAAGAGGCTGGTCTCCGTGGCCACCAGCACCTCATAGGCCGTGATCTCCGCCGGATCCCGGGTCAGGGAATATCCCCCCTGGGGGCCCTTGGTGGCCTGCACCACGCCATCCATTTTTAAGCGGGTAAATACCTGTTCCAAATAGATTTTGGATATTTTCAGTGCCTCCGAAACCTCCAGCACCGTAAATTTGGTCTGGGTGGGATACCGCATGGCAAAATAGACCATGGCCGCCAGCCCATACCGGGCTTTTGCTGAAATTCTCATATCTATGCTCCTTCAAAGCGGCATGCCGCTCTTATTATTGCCTATATATCCGATATGAAATATTATATTATACCTGTCTTCCCGCTGTCAACCCGCAATTTCCGAACATACGAAAATCATTCCGGCAGCTTTACAACGCACACGGTTACCAAAGCTTCCGCTCCGTATTTTGAATCCCCGGTGTTTCCCCGCATGAAATTTTTAGCAGCGCTGCTTTTCTCGCTTTTTCCCATTCGTTCTACATGATGCTATAGAAAAATTACAAATAATCGCCTATTTTTTAGAAGTATTCCAGAAATATTGACATGTCGAAACCATAGTGATATCATACTTTGTGATGATTGTATTGCGATCTGCCCAGCCGGAATGCACCATGCAGATTCCCCCTGCGTCTTCCGGTTCAGCAGCTCCCTACAACTCCGGCGTTATGCACCGCCGAGAAAACAAAGGAGGAACATGCTATGAAAAAACGAATACTGAGCATGATGCTGGTACTGTGCATGGTACTTGGCATGATGCCCACAGCGTTTGCCGAGGATGACACTTCCGGATCTGTGGATGTCACCACCTTTGCAGACCTGAAAAATGCCCTGGAGGCGGCAGCCGCCGCAGGCTCCGGGGATACGACCATAAACATTCAAAATAACATTACGCTGGCTGAGAGTGAAAGCTGGTCCGCCGTCAATATTGACGGCTACCACGGCGCTGACACCATTACCATCCACGGAAACGGTCATACCATTTCCGGCTTGGATGCGCCGCTGTTCTCCGGCGGATTTGCCGGCGGCTCTGGGCTGGTCGTTGATCAGCTGACGCTGGACAACGTCACGATCAATGACTCCACCTCTTCTACCGGTGTCGGTGCCTTCATCGGCTCTGTGGATTCCATGGATGTGGTTTCCCTGACGGACTGCCACCTGACCAACAGCACCATCACCTGTACTGGCGGTCCCCGTGTCGGCGGTCTCATCGGCTGGACATCTGGATACAATAACCAGAACGATGGCCCCGTTAACACGCAGATCACCATCGACAACTGTTCGGTGGAAAACTGTGAGATCACCAGCAACGGTTCTGTTGGCGGTCTCATTGGACATGCCGGTGCAAATCCCGCAACCTACCACACCATCCGTAACTGCACCGTAATCGGCAATACGCTGACTTCTACCGATGATGGTGGCTGGCGTGTCGGCATCGTTGTGGGAACCGCCAACGTAGGCGAGCTGGCCATGGACGAAATCACGGAATCCGGCAACACACTGGCACAAACTGGCAAGGAAGTCCCAGCCAATACCCTTTATGGCCGCTTTGTTCCCGGTGATACCGGCACCCTGACCATTGATGGCACTCCCGTTTTTGGTTCTGACATTGTCGCCCAGAATGGCTCCTCCGGGTACAAAACACTATCAGCTGCTGTTGATGCCGCCGCAACTGGCGATACCATCACCCTGCTGACCGATATTTCTGAGGATGTCACCATCCCCGAAGGGAAGGACATCACGCTGGATCTGAATGGCCGCACAATGACCGTTCCCAGCGACTGCGGCATTGAGGTTCTGGGCCAGTTCACCGTAACGGATTCCGGTGAAAGCGGAACCATCACCTGCACGAATACCCCCATTCGTGTCAACGGCAGCGGTGCAAAATTCACGCTGGAAAGCGGCGCTGTCATTTCCACCGATGACTACGGTATTTATGCGAAGGATAACGGCACCGCAGTGGTAAACGGCGGCTCCATCTCTTCCAAGGATGCTGCACTGTCTGGCAACAACACCACCGGTGATATGAACTTTGAGGTTCACGGCGGTACCATTACCGCAGCACAGGGGCCTGCCATCTACATGCCCGGTCAGGTAAATCTGACCATCACTAACGGCACATTGGACGGCGGTATTTCCCTCCGTATGGGACAGGTCAATATCTCCGGCGGTACCATTAACTCCATCACCGAGAACATCGACTCTCCCTCTGAGTACTATGGCTACTCCGGAAACGCATGGCTCCCCGATGCGCTGTACGTCTTCGGCGGTACCTACACCTCCGAAAATGCCACCTATGGCAACTCCCTGAATCTGAACATCACCGGCGGTACCTTCAACTGCCTGAACGATCAGGGCAGCGCCATTGCCATCTATGACCTCGGCAAGGTCGCTCAGGAGGAGAACATCTCCATTTCCGGCGATGCCAAGCTGACCAGCATCTCCGATACCCGGAAGTCTTATCAGGTGCTTTCTCTTGACGACATCGGCGTAACGAATTCCGCCTACGGCGCAAACTCCGGCAAGGTCAGCACCACCATCACCGGCGGTACCTTTACCACCGACCCCGGCGACTATCTGGAAGACGATTATCAGGCCGTCCAAGGGGATGACGGTTACACCGTATCCATGAAGGATGCCGTGGCAACCATTGGTGAACGCAAGTACACCTCTCTGGCAAAGGCTATCGCAGCCGCTCAGGATGACGATACCGTAATGCTGGTGGCCGATACCACTGAGGATATCACGATCTCCGGCAAAAAGCTGACTCTGGATCTGGGCGGCAAGACCCTGACCAACACCGGCATCGGCAAGGCTACCCTGTTCGTTGGCAGCAACGCCGTGGTTTCCGTACAGAACGGCTCCATTGTGGGCGGCGCAAGCTACTATAACATCCAGTGCGGCACCGAGGCCGATCCCACCGGTTCCATTGAGCTTACCGATGTAACTGCCACCGCCGGAAACGATGGCTCCTCCATGATCGACAACTGGGGGATCCTGACCATTCATAGTGGCACTTACACCGGTGGTATGAACACCGTAAAGAGCGAGCCCACCGGTACACTGACCATCAACGGCGGTGACTTTACCTGTAGTTACGCAGCAAGTTATTCCTACAATGGTGTTGTGTTGTCCTATGGCACCGCCACTGTTACCGACGGCACCTTTACACATACCGCAACGACACCGAACTGGGCCTATCCCTGCGCATTCATGACTGCAAAGGACAAGGACACCGATCCCACGCCGCATACTACCATCACCGGCGGCACCTTTACCGTCAAGCACAGCAGAGGTAAATCCATCTGGGGATACGGAAAAGCCAACTCCAGCAATTTTGAAATCTCTGGCGGTCATTATTCTCCCGCTCCCTCCACTTCCGCAGTTGCAGAGGGCTACGGCGTTACCGACAAGGTAGACGGCTATTATGGTATCGCCCCGGCAAATGCCATTACCATCGAGCCGCTCACCAACGGTAAGATCACCACCACCTCTCCCGCACCGGAGGGGAAGAAAGTGACCCTGAGAATCACCGCCACCACAGGCTATGTGCTGGATACCATCTCCGTGAAGACGGCAAGCGGCACCGAGGTCGCAGTTACCGGTTCCGTCACCAGCAAGACCTTTACCATGCCCGCAGAAGCAGTCACCGTCTCCGCCACCTTTAAGAAGGCCGATTATAAGATCACCATAAAGGCAACAAACGGCACGGTTACCGCCCCTGCAACGGCACAGTATGGCGAGACTGTCTCCCTTGCTGTCACCCCGGATCCCGGCTATGAGCTAAGCACCATCTCCGTGAAAAAGAGCACGACCAAGGTCACGCTCAATGAGGATAGCACGTTCACCATGCCCGCAGGAGCGGTCACCGTTACCGCCACCTTCAAGGCGATCCCCTATGGCATTGCAGTGGCAGAGGGCATCACAAACGGCATGGTCACCGTGGAGGCCGAAACCGCCACGGTCGGCACCGCCGTTCCGGTCACCGTCTCTCCCGCTGAGGGCTATGCGCTGAAGGAGCTCTATTACACCACCGAGGGCTCTGACGAGCACCATGCGATTGCGGCAGTTGACGATGGCTACACGCTGAATATGCCGGCTGAGGCCGTCACCATTCACGCCGCCTTCCAGAAGCTCACCTATACCGTAACCGTTGCCGACGGCATTGCCCACGGCACCATCGCCGCAGCGGCCACATTCCCTTGGGACGATACTGTTACTGTCACAGTGACTCCCGACACCGGCTACGAGCTGGAGAAGCTGACCTATACCGCGGAGGGCAGCGAAACTGCAGAGGAGGTCACCGCAAATGAGGACGGCGCTTATACCTTCACAATGCCCAAGGCAAATGTGGTTCTGAACGCCACCTTCAAGAAGTCCGTCTACACCGTTTCTGTTGACAAAAACATCAAAAACGGCAAGGTCACCGTGAAGCCCGAAAAAGCTTCCATGGGTGATACCGTCACCGTGACCGCTACCCCCGTGGAAGGCTATGAGCTGGACGCCATCACCGTTACTTCCGGTAAAACCACTGTAACCGTGAAGGATGGCAAGTTCACCATGCCTGCCGGAAACGTTACCGTTTCCGCCACCTTCAAGAAAGCCGCTGCGCCTTCTCCCGAGCCCAGCGTTTCCACAACTACTACTGTGTCCACTGATGTCTCCACGGACATTCCTTCCGCAGACAAAAAGGCCATTGAAGCCGTACTGGACGATGCTTCCGTAGAGGGCATCGAAAAGGCCGCTGATACCGGTGACATTCTGGACGCTGCCGGTGTTACAGAAGCAGACACCAAGGCCAAGCAGGTAGAAATCGAAATCACCACCAAGGTCGTTGCCGAAGGCGCCGACCTGTCCGCCGGCACCCTGACCTTCTCCGCCGCACCGGTTGCTACCATTACCATTGATGGCAAGAAGGTTTCCAAGGACGTTCCTGTTACCAACGATATGCTCAATGGCAAGAACATTACCATTAAGCTGCCGCTGCCCAAGGGCTTTGTGCCGGAAGAGATCATTCACATCAGCAATGACGGCCTCCGCCAGCACTACACCGCACAGGACTTCAAGGTTGAAACTGCCGAAAACGGCGGTCAGGTTGCGGTTCTGAAGATCACCCATTTCAGCCAGTTTATCCTCAACGCAAAGACCCATGTACACACTTGGGATCAGGGCACTGTGATCACCGAGCCCACCGCAACCACAGACGGCACCATGCATTATGTCTGCACCGTCTGCGGCGATGAAAAGGACGAGGTAATCCCCGCCGTTCCCGCCACCCAGCTGACACTGGATCCCCCTTCCGTCCGTCTGGCCGCCGGCAAAACCCAGGCACTGACTTTGACTGTCGTGCCGGAGAATGCCACTGGCACTGTAATATGGAGCTCCAGCAACTCCGCTGTAGCAACGGTAGACGAAACCGGCAATGTTACCGCAGTAGCAGCCGGTACCACAACCATTACTGCCGTTCTCGGCACGCAGACCGCAGTGGCCACCATTTCCGTTGTCTGCGGCACCGACACCTGCCAGTACTACACCGATGTAGACGCTGGCGCATGGTATCACCCCGCCGTTGACTTCGTCACGGAGCACAAGCTCATGCAGGGCGTAGACGCCAAGGCCAGAACCTTTGTTCCCGGCCACGAGCTGACCCGTGCACAGCTGGCACAGGTACTCTATAACATGGAGAATCCCGGCGATACCGCCAGTGAGAAGTCCTTCAAGGATGTCAAGCAGGGCGCATGGTATTATAATGCAGTCATTTGGGCTGCCGATAACGGCATCGTCAAGGGCTACGAGGACGGCTGCTTCTATCCCAACCGTCCGATCACCCGCGAACAGATGGTAACCATGCTCTATCGCTACATGCAGTTCAAGGGCCTCAAGGTTGATGCATCCAGCGAGGATTGGAAGTCTTTCACCGACTATGCAAATGTACATGCATGGGCGCAGGACGCCATGGCCTGGGCCGTTCATAACGGCGTTGTCAATGGCATCCAGAACAACCAGCTGGCTCCCACACATACCGCACAGCGCAGTCAGGTTGCGAAGATCATCATGGAGATCACCATGCTATACGATCTGGCATAACCCCGTACTGTAACAATGCCGCCGCAGGGCCTTTCCTGCGGCGGCATGTTTTTGGGGCGGCAAGGCCCGGCCAAGGATTCACCGCACCTGTTCTCTTCGATTTCCATTCTTTGTCTCCGTCGATCGGAGGCAAAGGTGCTTGCTTTGTGCGGGAACATATGATATGCTTGTAGCATCCTCACGTTGGTCCATTGGCCAACGTTTTAACTTCTACGCAAGTTAGGATGAACTAACAAAAAGGCAGGACAAAACCATATGATGCTCAACAAACGGCTCATCGGCACCGTGCCCGAGAGCAGAAAGTACATTGCGGGAAACGTTGCGCTGCAGTGGTGCGCACTTGCCGCAAACATTGCAATGATGGGGGCCGTCACCGGCCTGCTGGCATCGCTGCAGCAGGGAAGCATTGACACCGGGAAGCTGCTGCTGACGGCGGCAATCGCACTGCTGGCCGTGGCTGTGCGCTATGGCTGCAATATTGGCGCTGCCCGGATGAGTTTTCTCTCCTCCCGGGCCGTAAAGAAGACCCTGCGCAGTGCCATATATGATAAGCTGCTGCGGCTGGGCGCCTCCTATTCCGAGCAAATCAAAACCTCAGAGATCGTGCAGGTCACCGTAGAGGGCGTGGATCAACTGGAAACCTACTTTGGCGCCTACTTGCCGCAGTTTTTCTATGCCATGCTGGCACCACTGACCCTGTTTCTCGTGCTGTGCTTTGTGAACATTCCATCTGCCATTGTGCTGCTGGTCTGCGTGCCCATGATCCCCATTGCCATTGCAGCAGTGCAGACGTGGGCAAAGAAGCTGCTCTCGAAATACTGGGGGCAGTATACTGCCCTTGGCGACACCTTCCTTGAAAATCTGCAAGGACTTACCACCCTGAAAATTTATCAGGCAGACGCTTTCAAGAACGATGAAATGAATCGGGAGGCAGAAAAGTTTCGTAAGATTACCATGAAGGTTCTGACCATGCAGCTGAACTCCATCACCATTATGGATCTGATTGCCTATGGCGGCGCAGCGCTGGGGGTTATTATGGCAGCGACCCAGTTCTGCGGAGGCCACATTGATTTAGGGGGCTGTCTGCTGATTATCCTGCTGGCAGCAGATTTCTTCATCCCCATGCGTCAGCTTGGCTCCTTCTTCCACATTGCCATGAATGGAATGGCAGCCAGCGATAAGATCTTTCATCTGTTGGATCTGCCAGAGCCCCCGGGTGGCCATATGGAGTGTCCCTGCGGTGCGATCCAATGCAGGAGTTTGCATTTTTCCTATGAGCCGGATCGGGAGATCCTGCACGGAATCGATCTTGAGGTCCCGGCCGGTGCCTTTATCTCCCTGGTGGGAGAATCCGGCTGCGGTAAATCTACCATTTCCTCCATTCTCATGGGTCGAAATAAAGGCTACAGCGGCTCTGTCACCATCGGCGGAACAGAGCTTCGAGACATCTGCGAACAAAGCCTGATGGAACACATCACCTATGTGAGCCACCAGAGCTATCTATTTCGGGGCACCGTCCGGGAAAACCTGTTGATGGGCAGGCCGGATGCAGAAGATGAAATACTATGGACGGTGCTGGGGCAGGTAAAGCTGGACGCATTTCTGAAAGCCGAACAGGGACTCGATACGCCCTTGACCGAGTGCGGCGAAAATCTGTCCGGCGGTCAGCGTCAGCGGCTGGCACTGGCTCGTGCCCTGCTGCACGACAGCCCCATTTACATCTTTGACGAAGCCACATCCAATATTGATGTGGAAAGTGAGAATGACATTATGGAAGAGATCCACAGGCTGGCCTCCCGGAAAACGGTGCTTCTGATCTCCCATCGGCTGGCCAATGTGGTTTCCTCCGACGAGATCTATGTGCTGGCCAATGGTGCCGTTGCAGAGCACGGCACCCATTCGAAGCTGCTGCAGGCCGGCGGGGTCTATGCGGCCCTGTGGTCATCCCAGCAGGCACTCGAGCACTACGGCGAGGAGGTATTGCAGTGAAAAAACGAAGCGGTTTTACCGTCATGGCAAGACTCATTGGTCTTGTGCGCCCCTTGACAGGCTATATGGTTCTTGCCATCCTCATGGGATTGGCCGGACATCTCTGCGCAGCATTGATCACGATTTTCGGAGGCTATGCCGTGCTGGATCTTCTGGGGTATGACACACCGATCGGCTTGCGGGCCGTGTTTGTCTGTGTGCTGCTCTCTGCGCTGGTGCGGGGTCTGTTCCGCTACACGGAGCAATCCTGCAACCATTTTATTGCCTTTCGGCTTCTTGCACTGATCCGTGACAAGGTCTTTCAGACCCTGCGCCGTCTTTGCCCCGCAAAGCTGGAGAACCGGGATCGGGGTGACCTGATCTCCGTGATCACCTCGGATATCGAGCTGCTGGAGGTGTTTTATGCCCACACCATTTCCCCCACAGCCATAGCGCTGCTCTTCTCCCTGATTATGTGCCTTTTCATTGGAAGCTGTCATTGGCTGCTGGGCATTCTGGCACTGCTGGCCTATATCTGCGTGGGGATCATCATCCCGGTCGTTACCTCACGGCGCTCCGGAGACACCGGACTGCGCTTCCGCACCGAATCCGGCGGCCTGTCGGCCTTTGTGCTGGACAGCCTCCGGGGCCTGAATGAGACCATTCAATATGATGTTGGTGCATCCCGAAAGGCGGAAATGGAGCACCGCACAGATCGGCTCTCCCAAACAGAGGAACAGATGAAGGTGCTTTCCGGCAAAAATACCGCCATCACCAATACAGCCATTCTGCTGTTTGACCTTGCGATGCTGTTTACGGCTGCCGCACTGGCTCAGCGGGGCAGTATCACCTTTGACGGCGTACTCACCGCAACGCTGGGACTGTTTTCTTCCTTTGGCCCCACGGTGGCGCTGGCGAATCTCGGAAGCACCCTGCAAAACACCTTTGCCGCCGGAAATCGTGTGCTGGACATTCTGGACGAGTCCCCGCTGATCGAAGAGACAGCCACGGGAAAAACAGTGGAATTCCATGGTGCCGCCGCCCAGCAGGTCACATTCTCCTATGGTGCAGAAGAGATCCTTTCAAACGTCTCGGCAGAATTCCCGGCAGGCAGCATTGTGGGGATCACAGGCCGCAGCGGCAGCGGAAAATCCACCCTACTGAAGCTGCTGATGCGCTTCTGGGATGTGCAGAACGGGCGTATTTCTATTTCCGGAACAGATATAAAGGAACTGGCCATTGGGAATCTCCGGGACACAGAGAGCCTTGTGACGCAGGAGACGCACCTGTTCCACGACAGCATCCGAAATAACTTAAAAATTGCGAAGCTGGACGCCACGGAGGAAGAGATTATCGAAGCCTGCAAGAAAGCCTCGGTACACGACTTCATTCTCTCGCTGCCCAAGGGGTATGACACCCCCGTTGGGGAGCTTGGAGATACCCTTTCCGGCGGTGAACGTCAGCGTTTGGGGCTGGCCCGTGCCTTTCTCCATGATGCCCCGCTGATGCTGCTGGACGAGCCCACCAGTAATCTCGACAGCCTGAATGAGGCGATCATCCTCCGTGCCCTCCATGGGCAGAGGCAGTGGAAAACCGTTGTGCTGGTTTCCCATCGGGCCTCTACCATGCGGATCGCAGATCAGGTCTACTCCGTAGAGCACGGGAGGATGAGCTGATGCAAGATGTCTCTACAAAGCGGCAGCGAGAAAAACAGATGGTATCTCAGATGATCGCCCTATACTGCCGCCGCAACCACCATACCCATGGGGAGCTTTGCCCGGAATGCAGTGCGCTGAGGCAGTATGCCTGCTCCCGCTCAGAGCACTGCCCGTTTATGGAGACAAAGACCTTCTGCTCCAATTGCCGTGTTCACTGCTACAAGCCTGATATGCGGGAAAAGATCCGGGCAGTGATGCGGTTTTCCGGGCCGAGAATGCTCTTTTCCCATCCGATCATGGCCATACGGCACATGGTGGAGTCAACACGGGAAAAGCACCGACTCAAAGAGGAGGAAAAACATTGAAACGCTTGTTCTTTTTGATTTTGGGCTGTATTTGCCTTGCATTGGGCTGTACTGGCATTGTGCTTCCGATCCTGCCAACCGTTCCATTCTTTCTTGTTACCGTTTTTTGCTTTGCAAACTCCTCCAGGCGGCTCCACGATTGGTTCCTATCCACCCCCCTGTATCAAAAGCATCTGGATTCCTTTGTGCAACAGCGCGGCATGACTCTTTCTACAAAAGGTGGAATCCTGGTCTCTGTCACGCTGCTGATGACGGTTGGATTCGTGCTGATGCTGCGGAAGGAGCTTTGGATCCCCTGCGGAATCCTTGCGGCGGTGTGGCTGTGCCATGTGATCTATTTCGTGTTTGGTGTGAAAACCATAGCGAAGGAATGCGCCGGTCTGGAACTGGACGTGGACAGCTAAGATCGGTTCTGATCCGAAAGCCAATGGGCGCCAGCGCCCCATGCAAATCGTCTCACCGGTTTTTCTGCTCCGGCAGCTTGCGCTGTGAGACCTTCCTGAATATGTGGAAAACCCCTGCGCCATATTTGTTCCCCCCTCACAGGGGTAACAAGTAATTCCTGGGATACCCCGGCAGGGCATCGTGTTTACGATGCCTGCCGGGGTTCATCTGTGCCCTGGGGTTCCGGTGCTTCCAGTGCTTCTTCCACATTCACCGAACCCGGTTTTCAGCGTCTACCGCTTTTGACAATGTTGTCTGAAGCGCTTTAGGGCAGTCCGCTGTGATCAGGTTTGGCAATGTGCCAAACCTGATTTGCGCACTCACTTTCCGGCAATCTGCCGAGAAGTTCCCGCCCGCAGGCGGCATGGGGGACTGGGAATTTCCCCAGCAAGCGCGTTTGTCATACAAACGCTATGCTTGCGCCAACGCCGCCTATGGCGGCAAGGCCCTCTGCACCGACCTGTCTGCACCCATTTGTCAAAGCGCCGGAAGAACGCGAAAATTTTATGTAATATCCATTGCATTGCGTACCGTTCTTTGGTACATTATGCGTATCTATTTGCATACACATAAAGCATCCAGTTTTTAGGTTTTGAAGGATCCTGCGTGTCCGCTTTTAAAGGATGTGCCGACAAGAAGTGAAAAGCCCGCAAATCCAGGCCATTTCGCCCAAAAACAGACTTGAAAAGTGATAAATTCTTTCATAACAATTAAGCAGAGTAAGTCTGCTCTTTTTTTCTGTTCTGAATATGCCTAACAGGCGGGGAGGGCCTTTTTGCACTTGTGCTGTTTATGGGGAATATGAGATGAGACGCAAGTGATAGTTTCTGTCCTGCCTCATGCGCTGTGGAACCATGCAAAAAACAATATTTAGTCTAAAGAAGGAGAATGACAAGTGAAGAAACAAATATTATTGAGGGTCTTGCTCTGCCTCACCATGGCGGTGGGCTTGCTCCCGACTATGGTCTTTGCTTCTGGTGTGACAGGCAGCGGCAAAGAGGACGACCCTTATGTATATGAGGTTTCAACTGCTTCAGAGTTGTCTGAGACGGTAACCGCGATCAATGCGGACACCAGTGATTCCGCATACTATACCATCAGCTTACAGGAAGATATTGCGTGCAGCGGCCTCAGTTTTTCTAAAAATACGACAACGATTCTCGGCAATGGCCATACGCTGACCTTCAAAAATTATGGAGGCGCAATTCAGGTCGGAAGCGGAACCGCAACTTACCCGGTTCTGATCTTGGGCGGCGCGCAAGACACACTGACTATAGAAGGTGAAAATCAAACGACACATATTTTATTGGAGTTGGCGCAATCAACGGAGGAACAGAATATGGCACGCTGAAAATGTGCGACGGTGTGACCATTACAGGCGCAACGGGCAATAACTATTTCGGCGGTGCCGTCACAGTGGCCAATGGCGGCAAGTTTGAAATGGACGGCGGCACCATTAAAAAGTGCGGTATCGACGGCGGCTCTGTGTGCTTTGGCGGCGGTGTGGCCGTGATCAACGGCGGCGAGTTCACAATGAACGGCGGCAGTATCCAGGATTGCTTTCTGAAGACAGCTGTTGATTATACCGATGCATCATATTTTCAATATCTATTTGGATTTGATTATCAGGCAGCGAATAATCTACTCGTCAACTCCGGCGCTGATGCAGGTGTGTTTGTATCCAACGGTGCGGTTTTCAAGATGAACGGCGGCGAGATCAAAAATAACACCATAAGCACCCAAGACGAAAGCGTCAAGTCCTACGGTGTGGGCGGCGGCATTGCGGTAATGGCAAGCATGGACTCACTTGATATTACCGCCCGTGTGGAAATCACCGGCGGAACCATCGAGGGAAATAAAGCGACGCTGGGCGGCGGCGGAATTGCGGTTTGCGGAATGATGCCATTTGCCTATGCTATAAGCAGCAGCTATGCCCCCGGCAGCGGCTCCGGTACTACCGCACCGGGGTTGGTTATCAATGGCACCGAAGAAAATCCGGTACAGATCAAAAACAACTCTGCCGATGGTTGGGAAGACCAATCGGTTGGCGGCGGCGGAATCCTGTTGGCAAATCTGAATGATGCGGCCAAGGTACAGATTAAGAACGCCGAGATCTCCGGGAACAACGTGACCACCAATGCACCCGGCGGCGGAATCGAATGCTGGTCGAACATAAGCACGCGTTTGTATAGCAGTGATCTCACAGCAAATCACCTTGCGGTGACCAATACTGTTATGCGTACCAACAGCGCTGCAAAAGGCGGCGGCATTTGCCTGTTGAACGACACAAAGCGCGGTCTGATGGAGGCAAACTTCTCGAACACCGTCATCACGGAAAACACTGCAACGGAACTTGGCGGCGGATTTTCCGTGGAAGCCGACTCCAATAACGCAGGCAGTACTGTTGTGACATTTAATGAAAGCTGTGCTGTCTACGACAATACTGCCGACAGCGGGGCCGATGATTTTTATAAAAACGATAAATCCACCGTGAACGCTCTGCCCACCGCGGAACAAATGTCGGCAGCGGCAAAAAATGCAGTCATTTCCGGCTGGTATAAGGATGAATTGGAGAATCGCTACAGCAAGGACAATGCGTCTGAATATACTCCGATGGATTCCACCACCGACGCCTTGCAGTTGAAAGCCGTTAAAGCTGAGCAGTATACTGTCAAGTTTGATTCACAGGGCGGCAGCACCGTAAGCGTCCAGATAATCATAAGTGGTGGAAATGTGGAAGAACCCACCCCGCCCATGTATGATGGATACGAATTTGCCGGTTGGTATACTGATGCGGCCTGCCAAACCAAATATGACTTTACGAGTCCTGTCACAGGGGATATTACCTTGTATGCCAAGTGGAACAAGAATTCCGGCGGTGGCGAAGGCTCCACCACCACCTACTACTATTTTGCCATTGAAAAGATCGATGCGCAGGACAGCCATGCATTGAACGGCGCTACTTTTGCACTGTACCAGTACAGCAACGATGGCAAAACAGTCAACCGAACAACAGCGAATACATCCCAGAACGGCTCTGAAAGCGGCATTGCTCTGTTCAGCGTGGACAGCATTACCGGCAATGGCGGCGACTGGTACTATGTCGAGGTCACCGCTCCCGAAGGCTATGTACTGGATAGCACGGAGCATAAGATCACGAAAAACGATTTCTACACAAGCCAGAGCGCAGCCATCAGAAAAGCCGAAACGGTGCGAAACTACCGCACCTCTACGCCCAATGTGCTGAATGGCACCGACCATTTTGCTTATGTCATCGGCTATAAGGATGGTCTGGTGAAACCTTACGGCCTGATCACCCGTGCGGAAACCACCACCATCTTCTTCCGTCTGCTGAAAGACAGCGTCCGGGACGAAAATCTTCTTACCAGTAACACCTATACCGATGTGCCGGACAGCTACTGGGCCAATACCGCCATCTCTACCATGACGGGGCTGGGTTTCGTGGAGGGACGCAGCACCACAACCTTTGACCCCCAGTCCCCCATCACCCGTGCCCAGTTCGCCGCCATCTGCGCTCGGTTCGATACCGGAACCAGCAGCGGCACCCAGACCTTTTCCGACATCAGCGGACACTGGGCGGAGAAGTACATCCAGCGGGCCGCGGAGCTGGGCTGGATCAAGGGTTTTGAGGATGGGACTTTCCGTCCCGATACCTACATCACCCGTGCACAGGCCATGACCATGATCAACCGGGTGCTGAACCGTATCCCAGAGGAGGAAAGCGACCTGCTGACCGGCATGAACGTCTGGCCGGACTGCACCCCCGGCGACTGGTTCTACCTGGCGGTCCAGGAGGCCACCAATGCCCACGCGTTCACGCACAAGGCTGGAAACTATGAGACCTGGACCGGCATGAACAAGCACCCCGACTGGACCCGGTATGAGAACTGACCCACACGGCAGAGCGGAAGCAGTTCAAGACAATTCCCAATAACGAACAGGAGCGGTGCGGCTCTAAGCCGTACCGCTCCACAACATGGCGAAAGAGCAAGGGGAAAACGTAAGTTCTCGCCTTGCTCTTTCATGGTAAGCGCTAAATAACCCGTACCTGTACTGTGGGAAACAGATGTGCTCTCTGTAATGATGGTACATATGAATGATGCTGATACAGCGCATCTGGATAATCTGATGCCCTGGTCCGAGAACCTACCCGATGTCTGCAAGAAAGCACCCTAACAAAATGCCGGCAGCCACTCTCTGGTGGCTGCCGGCATTTTGTCAGGGTACGAGTTATTTTTCGCTTGCATCGCGCCTATCAGGGCGAGTAAGGGGCATCAGCCTATATAATGCAAAGCGAGGCCACCAGATTTTCTGGTGGCCTCGTGCTCTGCTCATGAACGGTATTCTGTTGATGCCCCTCTGCGGGGGTGCCTTTACAGGCGCAGGGGTTTTATGCTGCCGGAATCATTCCGTTCCGACAGCTCCCGGCAGGGCTGAGCTGCCAGGAGCTGTCCGATTCAGAATTACTGATACAGTACCTTGTCGCAGAAGTTCTTGATGACCTGTGCGACCTGAGCTCTGGTAGCCATATCCTTGGGATTAATGGTGGTGTTGGTCTTACCCTTCATGAGGCCAACGCTGACTGCCCAAGTCATATCCTCCAGGGCCCAGCTGCTGATCTCATCATAGTCGGTATAACGTCCCATCCAGTTCTCATTGCTCATGTCAAGGGAAATACCGCAGTAATCGCAGTAGCGGCGCATCATAGCAGCCATCTGCTCACGGGTAATATCCTTCTTGGGCTGGAAGGTACCATCCTCGAAGCCCTTTACAATGCCTGCTTCCACGCCCCATGCAACATAAGGTGCATAGTACTTATCGGAAGACACATCGCTGAAGGTGCTCTCGCCGGAGTAGTGATCCACGTCAACGCCCGCCATACGACCCAGTACGGTAACAAACATACCACGGTTCATATTCATGTTGGGCGTAAACAGGCCACCGCCCGTTCCGTTGAAGTAGCCACGATCTGCTACGAAGGTAACTGCCTCATAGTACCAGCTGTCGGTACGAACGTCGGTAAAGTAGGAGGAACCCTGCACAACAAAGTTCACAACAATGTCAACGTCCTCATCGGGCATCTGGAAGGTGTAGGTGCCGCAGTATGCAGCATCCATGGAGATTCTGCTGACTGCGATTGCTCTGCCGCTCTTTCCGGTAACAGTGACGTTTTCAATTCTGTATCCATCCTCAGGATCTGCGGTGAATACAACATTGTCGCCATAGTTGGCCGCCTCGCCGGTGGTGATGGTAATGGTACCATGTTCCGTGCCAGTGAAGGAGATGGCATGGGTATATGCATTGTGGTTGTTGATGGTGTACTGCGCGGTAATGGACATATCCGAGGTGATGCTGCTGAAGTCCTGATCCCAGCCCTTGAAGGTATAGCCTTCATACTCGGGATGTGCCGGCTCCTCGGCAGCGTCCAGATAGTCGATCCACTGGGTATCCAGCGTAGTACCGTCATAATCTCTGAATACAACCTTGAAGGTGTGCTTTGCAAATTCAGCTGTGATTGTGACGTTTTCGGCGGGCATGGTGAAGTAGTACTTACCGTCCTTGGCCTTGTCTACATTGTAGACCTTGCCGCTGTCGCCGGTAACTACCACGCCCTTGAGGTCGTAGCCATAACGCGCGGTAACCGTAGCGCTCACATTGTCGCCAATGGCCGCAACCTTCTTGGAAGGTGTTACGGTGCCGCCGTTGGTTTCGCCGATCACTGCGGTCTTCACATCATAGCCGGTCTTCACCAGAACGACCTTTACCGTCACATCGGAAGCAGGCATCGTAAAGGTATAGCTGCCGTTTCCGTTATCCCGGATGGTGGCTTCTGCGGAATCAACAGACTTGATCTCCCAGCCCTCATCGGGTGTGACAGTCAGATTGACCGTATCCTTATAGTCGTAGCCATAGGACAGGGTATCCTTCTCGTCCAGACGAATTTCGCCCTTGCCGGTCAGTTCAACGTTTACGAGATAGTTGATCTCGGTAAAGGTTGCAACCACATGGACATCGCTGGCCGGCATTACGAAGGAGTAGGTGCCGCCTGCAACCAGATCGGAAGGCTTACCGGTAAAGGTAATGGTCTTCATCTTGCCGGCTGCATCGGTATAGGTTGCCACAACGCTCTTGATCTGATAGCCCTTCTCAGGAACTACCTCCACGAAGGCATTTGCACGGTAAGCCACATCAGGCGTATCCACGGTAACTGTACCGTTGGGATCTGTCGTGTCGTCCACCACATGGTAGGTGATCGCCTTAAAGGTTGCCTTCACAATTACATCGTAGTTGGGCATGATGAAGGTTGCGCTGCCGCCTGCCTTCACATCGGAAATCTGTGCAAACAGATCCTCCACCTGATCACCGGTGGCCTTGTTCAGGACCTCCAGAGAAGTCAGCTCATAGCCGGTCTTGGGTGTTACGGTAACCTTGACCTCCTTGGTGTATGCTACCGCAGAGGAATCGGTCACAACATCGTCAAGGCGGATATCGCCCTGTGCCTTGTTGTAATCCGTGGTGATCTGATAGGTGATGGGCTCAAAGGTTGCGGTCACTTCCACGTCTGCCGCAGGCATGGTGAAGGTATAATCGCCGCCCAGAACCTTATCGGGGGTGGTCTTCAGGGTGATGGACTGCTCCTTGTTGTTCTCGTCCACATAGGTGGCCTTGAAGGAAGCGATCTGATAGCCGGCCTCCGGTACTACGTTGACCGTTGCGGTATCCTTATATGCCACATTGGGCTGGGCAATGGTCACAGTGCCATGGGCATCTGCCGCAGTCTTATCTGTGATGGTGTAGACGCTCTCCTCGAAGGTCGCCTTCACCGTCACATTGGATGCAGGCATCGTGAAGGAAGCAGAATCCACATTGGTATCTGCCAGCTGAACATTTACAGGATCGCCGGTTGTGGGATCGGTGTAAATGTACTCCAGATAGGTCAGCTCATAGCCAACCGCAGGAGTAATGTTGACAGTTACAGTGGAGTCGGTGTCAGCATCTACCGTCTTGGCATCAAAGCCGTTGAGGGTGATCTGTCCCTGACCTGCCACGACCGTGCCGCTGACCTTAAAGGTCATGGGCTTGAAGGTTGCATTGACCTTGACCTGGGTTCCGACCTGAACCGCAGGCATCTGGAAGGTATACTTCACAGGTGTCGTTCCGGCATGGTCTACCGCCGTCTGTGCTTCTACAGTCAGGTCAATGTTCTGCTGGGTGCCGTCTACTGCGGTATAGGTGGCCTTCACCTGATCTACCATGTAGCCGGTGTTGGGCACAGCAATGAAGCTGCACTCGCCCTTATAGAACTGGTTGAGTGTTTTGCCGGCTGCAAACTGGCCGTTGGGGCCGCTTGTATAGGCAATCATGTATTCGTTCTCTGTGTACATTGCCTTGATGTCCGTAACCTTGGCGATGGTAAAGTCTTCCGCGGTATTGGACGGGCCTGCCACAGTGGGCTCGGTGTCATCAGACTGCCAGCCGATGAAGTTGTAGCCGGGACGCTCCGGCAGCCGGGTGGCTGCTCTTGCTACATCCGGATGCTCACCGAACTTTACAGTTTCGGTATAGACTACCTTGTTGTCATAGTCCAGGAAGGACACCAGATAATGCTCCTGAGAATACTCCGCAGTCACCGTTACATTGGCCGCAGGCATCTTGAAGTAAACGATGTACTGGCTCACAACTTCCTGATCGGTATTGATGATCTTCTTTACCTGGGTGGGATCGATCCGCTGGGTCTCGCCGTTTTCTTCATAAGTGATCTCAAAGTTGGACAGGCCATAGCCTCTCTTGCCCTCGAACTTCACATATACGCCGTCGCCCACATGCACGCCTGCCAGATTGGTCTCTGCCAGAGTCGCCTGTGTCTTACCCACAGAGGTAACGCCGGTATTCGCCGTTGCGGCATTGCTGGTCTCTACGTCTACGGTATACCCCAGTGCCTCAAACTCGGTGTCTACATAGACATCATAGGGCGGCATATTAAAGGTATATACGCCATCCGCCGTATACTGTACGTCAACAGCGGGAGCATAATCTACGCTATAGTCTGCGCCCAGCTCAGCCTTCCGCTTTTCCTCGGCGGCAACCTTCACGGAATTATAGTATTCCACATTGCCGTCTTCATTGGTCAGCCGGAAGAACGGTGCCGTGACCTTTGCGGTGTAGCCGTTGCCCCAAGCTGCGGTTCCCTCTTCGATCTTAATCCGATAGCCTGCGTCAGGCTTTACGGTGACCTTTGCCTGAGAATCGGCCAGGAAGGACGCAACATTGGTATTGGTGTTGCCCACATATACCTTGCCGCCGGTGTACTCCGGCTCTGCAATCACGTTATAGGTCTTCTGGCTGAACTCGCAGGAAACCTCAACGCTGGATGCGGGCATCTGGAAGCGATAAGTATACTTGTCGCCGTTATGGCCGGTATACTTGAGCGCAACAGGATTGCCGTTTTCGTCTTCCACCTTGAGGGTATCCAGCACCGGCTTGTAGCCGTCGGCAGGAGTCAGCGCAATGTCAATATAGTCGCCTACATTGGCAGTAATTACGCCATCGCCATAGGTGAGATCGGTGTCATGCTTTACCTGGATCTTGCCGTTCTGTGCTGCCAGCGGCGTAACCGTATAGTCGGTCTTTGCGTATTCTACCGCTACCGTTACATCGGAGGACTGCATCACGAAGGCAATGTCTACGTTACCGGTGCCGGGGACAATATCCTTGAGCGTATTGCCTGCTGCATCGTTCACGTAGGTGGTCTGTCCCTGCTGATTGGTGTAAGAAACGCTGTAGCTCTTTACATACCAGCCGTCTGCAGGAACCACTGCAACCACGACCTCCTCGCCCTGTGCTACAGGGAGATTGGTGGTGGTATTGCCGTTGATGGTGTAGTCACCACCCTCGGCGGGATCCTCGGTCACCTTTACATTAAAGGTCTTTGCCTGTGTGTAAACGGCGATTTCAACGTCCTCTGCCGGCATGGTAAATCCATAGGTATATTCGCCCGTGGTCTTATCATAGGCCTTCAGCTCAGTCTTTACCACCGTTGTGCTGCCGTTCACGCCTCTGACTGCCACACCGGAAACCAGATAGTCGTACTCCGGCTTCACAGTGATCTGTACCTCACGGTCAGTGGCAGAGGTCAGGGTTCTGTCAGGTGTAGCCTTGAAGTCCACAGACCCGTTGGCATCCGCTACCGTGATGGTCTCCAGATGTGCATCGCAGTCTGCCGCACGCTGTACGGTATGTGCATCTGCCTCATAAGCTGCCCGAATGACAGTATCCTGCCGCACCTGAGAGGTGCTGGTAAAGATCGTACCTTCGCCCTTGATGACATCCCACTGCTGGAACTGATATCCTGTTCTCAGAAGTGCTAGCTCATAGGCCGAAAGGTCTACCGTATCGCCGGACTCCACCGGCACGGTATCAATGAGATTATTGTTATAGTCCAGAATGGTCAGGGTGTATGCGTTCTTCACAGATGCCGCATAGATCGTCACATTGGCCTCAGGCATGGTGAACTGATAGTTGTCGTTCGCCGCGTCATAAACCAGCGGGATCAGTGCGCCCTTATCGGTCTTTGCATAAACGCTGCCTACCGTGTAATCCTGAACTGCGTCAACCTTTACCTCAACGTTTTCGCCCACGTCAGCCTTATCCACAACATCAATCGTGGTATAGGCATCGGGACTCTTGCTGATGGTATAGGTCTTCTGCACTGCAACAATGTGCAGCCAAGCTTCCGCTGCGGGCATCTTAAAGGTGTACACACCGTTCTTCTCGGTGAGCAGAACCTTGGTGGTCACATCGCCCTCGTTGGTAGTATAGTACACCTCAGAGATCGTGTAGCCGGCCGCTGCAGCCGCAGTCAGGGTCACCTCTGTACCTGCATCGATCTGTGCAACATCGGAGTTGGGGATGGGATATGTAGTCGTTCCAACCTTCAGTTCGCCGGTTGCATTCAGGCCCTGAATGTGCAGCGTGTAGGTTTCGCCCAGCCACTGTGCAATGTAAACGACCTCGTCGCCTGCATCGCCCATGATCCGGACGTTGCCGCCGGCTGCAACAGACGGAGTGGATCCGTTGTTCTGGGTCTCCAGCTGCCAGCCGTCAAACCGGAAGCCGTCCTTGGTGGGTGCGCCGGGTGCCGCAACATAGTCGCCGCTGGACACGCTCTGCCAATCCACCATATGGCCATCGCCATCGAAGAACTTGACAATTACCTTGTCATCATTCTTCTCCCAGCGAGCCGTAAAGGTCGCATTGCCTACTACCTGATATGCCGCTTCTGCCGCATAAACAAGTCCGGTGCTCTTTTCCTGCCAGCCCAGGAAGGTATAGCCGTCCTTGGTGGGTGTTGCAGGCAGGTTGATGGTGGTGCCATAGACTGCATTCTGAACGCCTGCATCCGGCTCTCCGCCGTCCATGACATAATTGATGGTGTAGCTGATCGGTTCGTAAACAGCAGTATAGGTGCCATCGGCAGTGGTATCTACCTTATTGCCCACTCTGATCTGAGCAACGCCCTTCTCCCAATACTGGAAGGTGTAGCCCGTCTTGGCAGGCGCCTCTGGAGCAAGAAGATCGCTGCCATAGTCCACGGTTTCCGTGCCGACAACGGCGCCGTCTGCCACAAACTTGACGGTGACCTGCTGTGCTTCCCACTGTGCCGTAAAGCTGGCATTGCCCTTGATCTGGTAAGCGGCCTTAGCGGGATAATGGGCCCCGTCATCGCCGAGCCAGTATGCAAAGGTCTTTCCGGCCTCTGCCGCAGCAGGCTCCGGCATGGTGACGGACTCGCCATATGCGCCGGTAATGCTGTCTGCCTTATCGAAGGTCAGCGTATAGGTATCCGCCTCAAAGTGCGCATATACCACAGTCTCTGCCTTGATCTCTGTGTCAAAGTCATAGGTAGTGTTGCCGTTTTCATCGGCATACCAGCCCTTGAACTGAGCGCCAGCCTTCTTCGGATCGCTGGCAGGCTGGGATGCAGTCTTGCCCACATATACCAGCTGGATATCATAGATCTGGTCAGGATCCGCTTCGTCCACAAACTTCACGAGGAAGTAGTCATCTTCCTTGCTGGTAAAGTGTACGGCGATCTCCACCTCATCATCGGGCATTGCAAATGTATAGTGGTAAACATAGTTGCCATCCGCATTCTTCTCAATGCCTTCGAGATTCACGGTCACAGCCTCGCCGCCCTTGGTGGTCACGGCTGTGTCCTCAAAGTAGTAGCCTTTCTTGGCGGTTACATCGAACTTCACCTGCTGGCCATACGCCGCCTTTGCGGTAGGCGTGGGGTTCACAAGCTCAGCGCTAACGATGTCGGACTGTGCCGGCTCGCCATTGATATAGACCACAGGAGTCCCAACGGTATACTCTTTTACGGTATACTTTGCAGTCAGAACAAGGTTGTCGGTAACAGGCGCTGTTACATCGTATTCCGCATCGCCCAGATACCATTTGCCATTCTCATAGCCCTTCTTGTCGGGAACCGTCTTGGTAATGGTCTTGCCGTGCTCTACCGTCTCCGTATCAATGAACGTACCGTCTTCATGCTGATACTTGACCTCATAGGTCTTTGCAGCGGTAGTCGCCGTAATGGTCACATTGGAGGCAGGCATGGTGAACTCATAGGTTACCGTGCCATCCGCCGCAGTTTCCTTTACTGCCGGAGCAATCGCCGCTAGGGTATCGTCCTCAGGGGTGACAATCGCACCGGAAACCGTTTTGCCCTCTGCAGGCGCTACAGTAAAGGTGACCTTCTCGCCAGCCTGAGCAGTCTGGGCCGCAGTGATCGTTGCAGCCTGATCGGAAGCAGCCGTGATCGCATACGCCTGATCCGTAAACTTGGCCGTCAGGGTCAGATCATCGGTCACCGGAGCATTGAAATCATATTTGTCGTTGCCATTGTACCAGCCGTCAAACGTGGCGCCGGTCTTTGCCGGAGTGTTGGCGGGTTCTTCCGCAGTCTGGCCGTCCTCTACCAGCTGATAGTCAAACAGGCCGTCCTCGGTAACAAACTTCACAGCGTGGCCCTCTGCCGCAGTCTGTGCGTCGATGGTCACGTTGGAAGCAGGCATGGTGAACTGATAGGTGATCTTGCCGTTTTCGTCAATGTCGAGGGTGCGAATATCCACAGCATTGCCGTCAGCGTCCTTCACCACAGAGTTGGCGACCTTCCTGCCGGTTTCGGGGGTCACGGTGTACTCTACCGTGTCACCTGTGGAAGCAAGATAGTCATTCTTGGGCTGCGATGTCACCGTTGGGCCTGCAGGCTGACCATTGACTTCTGTAACCTCAATGATATCGGTATCATTCCGATGTACTGTATAGTTGTCGCTATAGAAGCTCGCATAGTACACCAGATCTGCGTTCACAGTCACGGGCGCTTCGCCCAACTGCTCTCCGGTTGCGCCAACACCGCTGAACCAGCCCTCAAAGACATAGCCGGCATCGGGAGTCAGCGTGGGAGCATTAGCCTTGGTAATGGTGTCGCCATCAGTCACCGTGATCGTGCCCGCCACATTGTTGCCGTTCATGAAGGTGACGGTATGGGTGCCCGGCAGTGCAGTGGCAGTCACCGTAACACTGACGTTTTCCGCAGGCATGGTGAAGCTGAAGCTTCCATCCTTGTTGTCCGTCACTGTAACGTCCGTTCCGCCATCTGTCTGAGCCTTCACAGAATCAGCGTCCAGCGTGTAGCCGCCATCTGCAGTGGCCGTAAAGGTCACGGTCTGTCCCTGGGCATAGCTGCCGCCGAGATCGGTCACTTCAACGTTTTCGCCCTTGGCATATATTGCCTGATAGGCAGGCGTAATTTTCCCGCCAATGGTGCCACCGGTTACCTGAACGGAATCACCGGTCACATTACCGCTGATGGTGCCGCCTTCTACCGTAATAGCACCGCCCAGTACATTTCCAGTAATCGTCACGCCGTCAGTCGTTCTAACGCTCGTTTTTCCGACCACATCGCCATTGACGGTACTACCGTTTATTACCTCAACAACGTCGCCCGAAACGCTGCCTACGGTACTGCCCTCGGTAATGGTAACCGAATCCGTTCCTTCGGAATTAGCCGATTTGGCAATATCTGTTATTGTGCTACCACTGCTAATGACAGCAGACGTGTTACACCCATTAGCGCTTGTAAGTAAAATGCAGGTTCCAACATTTGCAGCCGTTGTTTGAATGCTCGCATTTGCGTTCACAGCATTAACCGACACGCCAGCTCCAACTGTCGTGTTGGTTAGGGTCAACTGTGAATCCTCCACCTCAACGCCGTAGATACCATACTCGATTGTCAGATCCTGCATCTCAACAGATGCGCCACCCTGAACTAGAAAACAAGAACCACCGAGACTGCTTCCCGCCGTAATTGTATGGCTATCTCCATAGATAACAACTGGTTCTGTCCTGTTTACAAGGATGCTGCTATCAGCCGTAATGTTAGCCGTCAGATTAATCTGTTTCGTGTCAGGCTCAGCGAGAGCTGCGACCAGCTCATCGTATGTGCTAACATCCTGTGCATAGTTAGCCGCAAATACCGCCGTAGGCAGCATGGACATGAGCATGCATACTACCAGCAGCATACTCAAAATTCGCTTCTTCATAGCTTTCCTCCTTAATCAAGAGAGTTCCGGCGGTACATCCTTCTTCACGTTCCCGTTCCAGTGATCTACCACCATTTTCCATCCAGGCGCAGTTGGGCAGACTACGCCTATGATTACAATCAATATAATTTATAGTCCGTCTTCTGTCAATCCATCCTAAGTATGAGTTTCGGTACTTTTTTCTGGTTTTTACTGTTTTTCTGACACGCCGTGTCCGGGACAGCAGAAAACAGGCCGCAGCGCCCCAATCGCAGCGCCACTGCCTGTCTATACATTATATATAATAGCACTGTTAAACCAGCACAGATGCATCGCCGCCAACATCGGTCTTCTCCTCCAGCAGCAGTTCCTTGAACCGGCGGAATGCAATGGACTGATTCCGCGCCGCATTCTCCACCAGTGCGATCTGCCGATCCGGGATGCTCTGGGACAGCTTGATCTCATAAAGCTCTCCTCTGGTCAGCGAAGGCTGTGCCATAGGCTCCGGCACAAAGCCGATCCCAAGATTGTAGCGAACCATGGGGATCACCTGATCCATGGTAGCCGCCTCCATATCCACCCGGAAGGAGAGGTCATGCTTGGAAAACTGCCGCTGATAAAACTCATAGGTGCTGGTCCCAAGTCCCAGACAAACGAAGGGCATGGACGCCACATCCTTCAGGCTCCGCACCTTGGATGCCAGATTCCGGTAGTTGCTGCCGCCCACCAGCACCTCCCGAAAGGACATCAGCGGTGTGATCTGAAGCAGCGGGCCGCTCTGGCAGGGCGTTGTAATCACAGCGCAGTCCGTCCTGCGCTGCGCAAGGGTCTGGATGGCCTGCGGCGATGTATCGTTGGTGATCCGCAGCTGAATGTTGGGGAACCGTTCATGGAAATCCGCCAGCTTCTTCATCAGCAGAAGATGCAGCGCCGTTTCGCTGGCGCTAATGGAGATCACACCGTTTTCCAGTCGGCTGTCCTTTCGCAGCTCTTCCTCCCCTGCGCTCAGCTGATCGTAGGCCAGCCGCACATGGGCAAAGAGCTTTTCCCCCTCCGGGGTCAGCGTAATGCCCCGATTGGAGCGGAGAAACAGGCGGCAGCCCAGCTCCTGCTCCAAATTGTTCATGCACCGGGTCACATTGGGCTGGTTGTTACCCAAAACCGCCGCCGCCCGGGTAAAGCTGTGCTGCTGGGCCACATGGTAAAAAATACGGTAGTAGTCATATGGAACTGCCATATAATTGTCCTTTCTGCCATATATTTTTGGTATGTTAATGATACGAATTATACATTTTACATCTTGCTAATTAAACAGTATAATACCTGCGTCTTAGAATTGCAACCCTAATGAGAAGATCTTTTTACATTCCAGTTTGCTTCCGGGGCTTGCAGGAAAGGAGTAAACCTATGAAACATAAAAAGTTTCTGATTGGATGGATTGCAGTCGTTGCCATACTGGCCGTGGCCAGCATTATGGTTCCCTCCCCCGCCAGTCAGGAGACCATACAGGAGGCCATGCGGGATGCGGTTTTGCATGAAACCGGCCGAGTCAGCCTGTTTGGTCTGAAAAATGTGAATCCCGGTCTGATCTCCGGCATGGTCGTCACGGCTTTTCTGCTGATCGTTGCCGCACTGATCCGAATTTTCGTGATTCCGCACTTCAAGTACGTGCCCGGCAGACTGCAAATGCTGTTGGAGCAGGCGGTGAGCCTGTTTGACAATCTGGCAAAGAGCAATTCGCCCCATCGCAGCGGCTTTCTTGGTGCCTACATTTTTGCCGCAGGCGTATACATCTTTGTAGGGACCCTGTTTGAGCTGTTCGGTGTACAGGCCGTCAGCATCAGCGGCGCATCCATTACATTGCCCGCTCCCCTGTCCGATGTCAATGGCGCCATTGCACTGGGCTGCCTGTCCTATCTTGTAATCCTCTCCGGCGGTATTGCCGGGAACGGCCTCAAGGGCGTTGGCAGTACGCTGAAGGAGTTCTCCCTGCCCATTTCCATGAGCTTCCGTCTGTTCGGCGCTCTGCTCAGCGGTCTTCTGGTCACAGAGCTCATCTACTATTACATCCAGCTGAGCTTCGTACTCCCTGTGCTGGTGGCCGTGCTCTTTACTCTGCTTCATGCGCTGATCCAGAGCTATGTGCTCACCATGCTCACCGCTCTGTTCTATGGAGAGGTATCCGAGCCCAGCCCCAAGAAGAAAAAACAACCCCGCAAAAAACACGCTTAAAAATAATTGGAGGTCTTTCAAATGAAAAAGCTGAATCTCAGAATCCCCGCACTTCTTCTGGTCGTTATCATGATCATGGCATTTGCCGTTCCTGTTTTTGCCGCAAACAGCTCTGATGCTGCCGCAGCCGAAACCACCGAAGCAGTCGAATCCGCCGGCGGTCTTTCCGCCACCAGCGCCAAGGCACTGGGTGCTGCCATTGCCATCGGCCTTGCTGCCGCAGGCGGCGCTATCGCCATGGGCGTTGTAGCCGGTAAGTCCGCAGAGGGCATTGCCCGTCAGCCCGAGGCCCAGAGCCAGATCCGCACGACCCTGATGCTGAGCCTTGTGTTCATCGAGACTGCAATCATCTATGCGCTGCTGGTTGTCATTCTGATCATCTTCGTACTCTAAAGGCAGGTGCCCACCGTGAATATCCCACTTAATATCGACTTTCAGCAGATCCTCCTGCACCTCCTGAACTTTGCGATTCTGGGCGGAGGGCTCTATCTGCTGCTCTACAAGCCGGTGAAGCAGTTCATGGAAAAGCGTGATGCTTTCTACCAGCAGGAGCACGACTCCGCTGCACAGGATCGTGCCCAGGCAGAGGAATACAAAAAGGACTGCGAGGCAAAGCTTCAAAATCTGGAGACAGAGCTTCAGCAGAAGCGTGCAGACGCCCAGCAGGAAATTGACCAGTACCGTCAGGCGCAGCGGAAGGAAGCCCAGGCACAAGCTGATCAGCTGGTGGCCGACGCCCATGCTGCCGCCCAGCGGGAGCACGACAAGCTGCTGGCCCAGAGCCAGCAGGAGATCCGTGATCTGGCCATGACCGCTACGGAAAAGCTGCTGCTTCAGCAGCAGGGCGGCGATCCCTATGACCAGTTCCTGAACAAAGCAGAGGAGGGTCCAGATCATGCATGAGGAAAACACTGCTGTTTTGCATGCTGTTCTGCGGAGCAGCAAAGCGCCCACCGGCCAGCAGCTCCAGCGCTTTTCTGACTTTCTCCAAAGCCGCTATCACCAGCCGGTAGAGCTGACCTTTGAGGCCGATGAGGCCCTCACCGGCGGCTTTATCCTGCAAGCCGGTGACGACACCTATGACTGGAGCTTGGAGGGCCGTCTCCGCCAGTTCCGGGAGCGTCTGGAACAGCTGAATCCCCAGTCCGAAAAGATTATCCCGCTGATGAAGGAGGCCGTTGAAAACTGGGCCCCCGAGGTATTGGCGCAGGAAACCGGCGAGGTGCTGACTGTTGGCGATGAGATTGCCACGGTTCGTGGCCTCCCCCACGCCTCCTACGGCGAAATCCTTCTGTTCTCCAATGGCGTAAAGGGCATGGTACAGGATTTGAAGCGCGACGAGATCGGCTGCATCCTGTTTGGAAAGGATACGGAGATCGTAGAGGGAAGCCGGGTGACCCGGACGAAGAAGAGGGCCGGTGTTCCGGTCGGAAACGCGTTTTTAGGGCGTGTGGTCAATGCCCTGGGCGAGC
>ERZ773103.178-NODE-178-length-68045-cov-7.583086_pt1 | contig 68045 bp, 53 predicted proteins | sample MGYA00511118_ERZ773103 | MGnify/ENA primary metagenome ERZ773103 (study PRJEB29015, sample SAMEA2737821) | human gut metagenome | biome: human gut; feature: human-associated habitat; material: faeces | place: China | collected 2012 ... | reverse complement strand
ACGACAGATAATTGCCCTGCGAAACGATGATAAGCTCTCCTGTTTTTCTGAAGATCACTTTCCGTATAGAAGAGAAGCGACATAAGTTCCTGGTGTTCCTGACGATCCATCTGTCCATCTTTCATGATAATTTCTAAAAATTGCTGATAACCTTCTTCCCGACCGGGAAATAAGAATATTGCTGATTTGTAATCTGATATGTCTTTCTGACTTAAATAAGTTTGATATAACTGTTCTCGTTTCTGCTCATCCTGAATGGAAATTTCGATGCTTCCAAGTACGGATACGGTAATGATCATCAGAGCTGAAAACAGGCTCATCCTTCTTGTAATGTGCAGATAATCTCTGAATGCTTTTTTCACTTCTGCAACATTTTGAAACCGTTCATCCGGATCCTGTCTTGTGCACTTTTCCAGAATCCGTCCAAGCGGAGAATAACTCTTTTTTCTTTTCCGCTGCTTTTTTTCTAAAATCCACTGCAATGTCCTGCCAAGAGCGTAGATATCCGTTCTCGCATCAAGACTCCTCTGCTGCTCCTGTTCCGGTGCCATAAATCCTCTGGTACCCATAATGCAAAAATCGTCGTTCTGGAAACCCGCCCCATCCGGATCAATGAGTTTTAATCTTCCCTCTTTTGTCAGAACCACATTGGAAGGTTTTAAATCCTGATAAAGAATCGCCGGCTGTGACATATGAAGGCAGTACAGTGCATCGCACAGCTCTATCCCCCATTTCGCTGCTTTTCTCCCGGAAATTCTTTTTTTCTTTTCTCCTGTCGTAAGGATATGCTCTTTCAGGCTCTCTCCTTCAAGATACTCCATAATAAAACAACACATCTCCTGCTCCTGTAAAAGATCATAAATTTTCACAAGTCCGGAATGCTCCATACTTGCCCATGCCCGTAGAAGAGCTACTTTCTGTGAAGCTGCAAAGATGGCTTTTGCCGCCCGCAAAGCACCGGTTGCCTGGTGAAACACAAGCCATACTGCTCCTGTCCTCCCCTGTCCTATCCTGCGGATCAGAAAATAACCATGGTGATTCAACAGATGTTCCATTTGCTTTTTGCACTGCACCTGCTCCTGATTTTGTTCTTTCGCCGTCATATTACTCTGATATGGCATTCTCAAATTGTCCGATATTATCTGCCATGACTGCAAATCTGAGCCATTTTTTTAAAGTTTTCGCATCTTGTTGTTTTAACTTTTCTTCCAGTTTTTCTGGTATATTGTCTTTATATTTCAGGATTTCCAGAAGAGCTTCCAGACAGCCTTCTTTTTCTCCTTCTTCATACGCTTCTTCTCTCTGTACGGCAATATCCATCTCATAATCGTATTCTGCTATCAACATATTGATGACCTCACTTCCCTTTTTGCGAAGATATCCTGCCAGGATGCCTTTTTCGATACACTCCTGAATAGCATAGCGATATGCTTCTTTTGTCCCTGCATCCTGATACTTTCTTACAGTATCAATAAACAGACCATATTCCTTTAGCACATCACACTTATCCAAAATTTCATGCTTTGCACTCGGATTAATATTAATCACTCTGGCTTTCAATTCAAGCATAGGATTCCCATCCTGCATAAGATAAGCATCTGACAGTTTTAATTCTGATTCGTTCTCTAACTTTTCTGTTCCATTATAAAAAGTGTAAAACTCCGGCATTGGAAGTTTTACCATACCTTTTCTGTAACGTTCTCTTACCGGTACAAGTTGCCAATATACAGAAGACTCCTGAGCGGCATATTCCGGTTGATCGTTGACTGATGTTCTGTCAAAACAAGTACTTTTCCATTTACACCAAAAGAAATATCATTCTGAAAATTTAAATACAGTGCATTTTCTACACGCATTTTCTGAATGACAGTTCCTTCCGGCAATGGTTCTTCATGCAGTGCATTATATAATGCAATATCATTTTCTTCTGCATTTTCATCATTATAAAACAAATCTACCAGTATACTGTTCTTAATTTCTCTGTTTTCTTTTGCTTTATAAGATACCTTCTCTGGCATATCATGAATAGCTACATCTGCGTATACAATCTGCTTTTGATTCTTTTGTTTTTGCATAAGACTGCCCCTTTCTTTTGTTTGTACGAAGCAGTCTGTCCGAATTCAGTATACACAAACCCAAGCAGTTTTTTCAAGCCGCTTCGCACAGGTTCCTTATTTTCTTTTCTCATTGGATTTTCCTGCCGAACGGCATTGAAAAACAGATTTTTTTGATATGTTGCTATTATAATGTAAAAGTGATATAATGTCAATAATAAGTTTTTATCCAATGCATCGTAAAACCCCTTGCTTTAGCTATGGGGATATAAGATGCGTCCATTGAATTTACGCAAGTAATTGAAATGGACAAAATAACAATTGTATTAATTTTAAAAGTATAATATAATACAAATATGAACACAATATATAAATCAAACCACAATATCGTCTATTCCTGCAAATATCATGTAGTATGGTGCCCAAAATATAGACGAAAAATATTAACGAATGGTGTGGATGTACGACTGAAGGAATTACTCACGGAGTATGCTGCAAATCTTTCTGTAGACATTCTGGAAATGGAGATCATGCCGGATCATGTTCATATGCTGCTGGAAGTAGATCATCAGTTTGGCATCCACAAAACGGTAAAATCTTTTAAAGGCTATACGTCCAGAATTTTAAGACAGGAATTTCCATATCTCAAAACGAAAATGCCGACCCTCTGGACAAACAGCTATTTTATATCTACTGTGGGCGGAGCTCCAATGGAAGCAGTGAAACAGTATATCGAAAACCAGAAAACATCGCAAAGACAGAAGGATAAGATGGGATAATGCAAAAAGGGGTCAAATTCAGGATCTATCCGAACAGGGAACAGCAAAATTTAATTAATCAGACACTTGGCTGCTGCAGACTGGTCTACAACAGAGGACTTGCCATGCGTAAGGAAGCCTTTGAGAATGGAGGTAAGATCGGATATTCCCAGACTTCTGCAATGCTGACGGAACTGAAAAAGAGTGATGATTTTGCTTTTCTAAAAGCGGTGGATTCCATTGCCCTGCAACAGTCTTTGCGTGACCTCGACAGAGGTTTTGTGAACTTTTTTCAGAAACGTGCAGCACATCCGACATTCAAAAGTAAACACAATCGACACCAGTCCTATAGAACCATAAACCAGAGGGATAATATCCGTATTGCAGGAAGATACATAAAACTGCCAAAACTTGGATTTGTCAGGATACGCCAGTCTATGGAAGTGGGAAAAATCAATCATGTAACGATTGAACATACTCCTACAGATAAGTATTTTGTGGTCCTTAACGTGGAATTTGAGCCGCAGCCAAGACAAAACAATGGAGGCTGTATAGGCATTGATGTAGGCATTAAAGAGTTCTATACAGACAGTAACGGAAAGAGTGTGGCAAATCCGAAATATCTTGAAAAAACAATGTGTAAACTCATTCGTGAACAGCGTAGGCTGTCAAGAAAACAGAAAGGCTCTGGTAACCGCAGGAAACAGCGTGTTAAGGTTGCCCTGGTCCATGAAAAGATTACCAACCAGAGAAATGACTTCTTACAGAAGCAGTCCACTATGCTGATCCGTGAAAACCAAACAATCTGCATTGAAGATTTAAAAGTAAAAAACATGATGCGTAATCATAAGCTGGCACAGCACATCGGTTCTGCATCCTGGAGTAAGTTCTTTGATATGCTTAAATATAAGTCTGCCTGGTATGGAAATGACCTGATCAAAGTGCCAACAATGTATCCGAGCAGTCAGACTTGTTCCTGCTGTGGGTACAAGAATCCGCTGGTAAAAAATCTGGCAGTCCGAGTATGGGAATGTCCAGACTGCCATGCCATACATAACAGGGATACCAACGCAGGCATAAATATTTTAAACAAAGGACTGCAAATGCAGTTAGCATAAGCATAAATAAGACTGCACCGTAGGGCATACGGAAACAGTATAATCTAGCTTGTGGACACTGTGTAAGACATTGCGATACCGCATGGTATCAAACAATGCAGTAGTGGTTGAAGCAAGAATCCCCCTGCTTTAGCTGTGGGGAGTGTCAATATAACAAAAATGAAAGTAATAAGAGATGATGCAATTTTGATGCTGCTGTGAAACATACCAGATGCCAAATTCTGTTATTTTAGATCATATCGTTTGGAATATATATTTTCAGGACTATCTGAGCCATCGTCATAAAGATATATTTTCCTTGCTGTTTGTACAGGCAGCCAAAGACTGTGGATATGGCATAGAAATAAAAATAACAGACTGGAGCATCACAGAATGAAAGAAGAAAGCAGAATACGGGAAACATTTTTAAATGAGAATATAAAAGAACAAGAAGTCAGCAGGGGAAAAGTGCGCAAAGGATTTTCCGGCTGGCTTCTTGGTGTTATGACAATGGCAGACCTGGCGCTGCTCATAGCTGCGGTACTCTGTGTACATCATCTTTTTATAAAGACAGCATCAGAAACTGAACAGGCGCTGCATGTACAGACAGAGTGCGTATCAGATACTGCATATGGATCAGCCCAAATGAGAGATTCAAAAACAGGTATTGGAAAAAGCGGGAAGAGAGAAGCTGGAATCACAGAAACAAAAGCTCAGTCAGAAGGAAATACAGAACCTCAGACCGAAGAAAATGTCAGCCTGACGGAAAGAGAAAATGCAGACAGGAAACAAAGGCAGCAGAAAAAAATATGCGAAAAACTGTATGAAAACCATCGGGAGCTTCTAATCCTGGTCAACAAAGATAATGCGCTGGCATCTGATTATCAACAGCCGTTGAAGTTACTGAAAAATAAACGGGTAAAAGTCGCACAGGTTATGTATCAGGATCTGAAAACGATGCTGACGGATGCAGAGAATACAGGTGGCTATAATTACCAGCTTGTTTCTGGTTACCGTGCCGCCCCTTATCAGCAGTCGTTGGTGGATCGTGATGTGAGATCCTACATAGAAGCCGGAAAGACCCATGAGGAGGCATTGCGGCTGACATATCAGCAGGTTATGCCTGCGGGATACAGTGAACATGAGACAGGACTGGCACTGGATATTACAGCTAGGGGAAATGACAAGCTGGATGAGAGCCAGGCAGAGGAAGAAGGAATTCAATGGCTTCACAAGAACTGCTGGAGGTACGGATTTATCCTTCGTTATCCAAAAGAGAAAGAAGCAGTTACGCAGATCAGTTATGAACCCTGGCATTTTCGTTATGTGGGACGGGAGGCTGCTGCGTATTTATATGAAAATCAGCTTACATTGGAAGAGTTTTACCAACTGATGAACAGGTAGAAAGATAACACCTGATCTGTTGACCACGGTACGTTTGAATTGTTGTGAGCCTCAATCAGAATTTAATAAAAACCCCCATGAGATATATTAACTGAGGCATCTGCTTCAAATATCTCATGGAGGTTTTTTGTATAAGTTAAAATTTATTGTCCATTTGTCTTGCCAGAGGAACCGGAACCTCCGGAGGAACCGGAGCCTCCAGTGGAGCCGGAACCTCCAGTGGAACCGGAACCTTCAGTAGAGCCGGAGCCTCCATTGGAACCCGAGCTTCCACTGGAACTGCCACCGGTTTCATTATGGGAACCATTGCCGGAATTACCAGTATCTCCTGTGCCGGAATCATGGGAACCATCCAGAGACCCCTGAATGCCGTCATCGCCGGACGGAGTGGAAGTTCCGTCATCGGTCTTCTTGTCCGTGGAAGGATTCGGACCATTCGGCGCAGCCGTTGTGTCGCTTGGTGTGGTCGTTGTCTGATCATCTGGATTTTCGGTGGTATCGGTCGTTTCCTCATCGGAAGTATCTGTGTGTGAATGCTTGCTGACAGACAGATCAAATTTCTGCGTTTTCTGATCCTGGATCAGGTAGAGCATGGATTCTTTCCAGATCTTCAGCGGGTATCCGTTACCATACAGACCGCTTACAATGGTATGGTCGTCATTGCCGACCCATACAGCGATCGTATACTGTGGAGTGATGCCGCAGAACCATCCGTCACGGGTGTCATTTGTAGTACCGGTCTTACCGGCTGCTTCAGTATCAGTACTGCTGTACCAGTTGATACTCTTTGCAGTACCATTTGTAATAACGCCCATCATGATATCTACCATCTGATCTGCAGCTTCTTCGGAATAAACCTCTTTGGATGCCGGTTCTTCGTAGATTTCTTTCCCGGATTTGTCCTTGATGGATGTAAGGCAGTCAGCCCGTTTGTATTCTCCGTGATTGGCAAGGGTGCTGTATGCGTTTGCCATTTCTGTAGTGGTAGCACCATAGGTCAGACCACCAAGTGCAGCACTGAGGGAGTAGTCATCCGGGGATAATTTGGAAAATTCCATTTCCTGAAGGAATTTCATACCGTAGTTTGGCGTAATCTCATTGTATAACCAGTATGCGCATCCATTTCGGCTGTTTTCTACTGCATTGCGCATGGAATATTCAGAACCGCTCATGGAAGAAATCTTTCCGGATTTGGCCTTTTTTGCTGTGGAAACATCTATGTCCGGAAGTGTTGAATTTGCACTGTAATCTTTCATCAGTGCCGGGGTATATACAAGGATCGGTTTCATAGTACTGCCGGGCTGACGATAACTCTGGTATGCACGGTTCAGGGAATAAGTCTTGCTCAGCTCATCCTGTCCGCGGCCGCCGATAGCAGCAATGACTTTCCCGGTTTCATTATCAATGGCAGTCATAGCTCCCTGAAGGTTGTAGATATCAGAATCTTCTTTCGTCTTTTTACTGAAAGAGAGCTGCTCATTCAAAATATCCTGCAGATTTTCCTGGGCATCCAGATCTATGCTTGTCTGGATCTGGTAACCATCTGTATACAGGTGGTGTTTGGCATTCTGGTAAGCTTCATTGTAGGAATCCTGATAGGTGTTGTAATCATCATTATCGGAAAAATCATAACGGAATTCGAAGTTGTAGAGATTTTCCATAAGATATTCGGTTGCACAGTTGATAGCAAATGTTGTTTCATAATTGTAGAACTGTTTGTCCTCTTTTTGCTCTGCGATGGAAATAGTCTCATTTTTTGCCTGATCCCGTTGTTCTGCGGTAATGTATTCGCATTCATACATGTTGCTAAGGATCTTATCCCGTCGGCTGATAGCATTATTGCTGTCTTTCAACGGGTTGTAGTATTCCGGCCGGTTTGGGATCGCGCACAGATATGCCGCTTCGGAAAGCGTCAGATCTGAGGCCGGTTTGCCCAGATATTTCTGGCTGGCATCTTCAATACCGTAGATACCGTTGGCAAAGCAGCAGTTGTTACAGTAAAATTCCAGGATTTTCTCTTTGCTGTATTTTTTGGTAATCTCACGGGAGATAAAGATCTCTTTTACTTTACGTTCCAGTGATTTCTCATTGGTAAGAAAGACATCTCTGGCCAGCTGCTGTGTAATGGTGCTGGCTCCGTGGGCTGTACTGCCTTTTGTTTTTAAATAATTCAGAGATACACGGATGATGCCTTTTAAGTCTACACCGGAATTACTCCAGAACGTACGGTCTTCAACAGCTACAAACGCATTGCGGACGTTTTCCGGAATATCATCAAATTCCAGATATGTACTTTCTGTGTTTTCATACAGCTTGGCCAGCTGTGTTCCGTCAGAGCTGTAGATGTAGGATGCCGAATTCGGCATAAAGGTTTCTTCTGTACTGTTGTCTACCAGAAGCTTTGCTTCTTTTGCACAGGCAAATACGGAAGTGCCATATTTGTGCTGGAACATTGCCATGCCGCCGATGATGGCTGCCACAATGATAATGACGATGATCAGAATGATGTTTCGGATCACGCGTTTTGCGCTGCGCTTTTTCTTTTTGGTCATTTTTTTATTTTTGCTCATACTATAACCTCGTTTTTTAAAATTCCCGGTCTTTGGCAGACCGAATTGTAAGTTTCTGCCCATAATGAAAAGATGGACTGCGAAGTTTATGTGATATTGTACCATGTTTTTCGGCATATGATAAGAGTATAATACAAAATCATTGTGATAAAAATCTTAAGAAATAAGGAATAATGTCGAAAAATTGATTTATTTATCGCCAAAGTATGATATTGTAATAAAGTTAAATTTTATTATAACTTTTCTTTCAGATGGTTTACAAATGCCGGATTTTGAATAAAATAAGAAGTGGAAAAATAAATAGGAAAAATTCCTTCATAAAGCAGGATTTCGGGATGTGACAGTGACAGAAGGGAAAGGTCAGGAAATGATGGAATGAGAAAAGGCATCGTAATGGTGTTAAGTGAGAGGAGAATGAAATGGAAATTATGGAAATATTGAAAGCAGCGCTGTTTGGCGTTGTGGAAGGAGTTACAGAATGGCTCCCGATCAGCAGTACCGGTCATATGATTCTGCTGAATGAGTTTGTGAAGCTGAATGTATCGGATGCATTCTGGAGCATGTTTGAGGTTGTCATCCAGCTGGGAGCGATCCTGGCGGTTGTAGTCGTATTCTGGAATAATATCTGGCCCTTTGGACAGAGAAATAACAGACATCCACTGGCGGAAAGCGGACCGCTGTCTTTTGTAAAAATGGATATCATACGGTTATGGGTTAAGATTATTATCGCCTGTGTACCGGCAGCTGTCATCGGACTGGCATTTAACGATAAGTTTGAAGAACTGTTTTATAACTTTCAGACAGTGGCCATTGCGCTGATCGTGTTTGGCGTATTGTTTATCATTGTGGAAAACCGTCACAAAGGAAAAAAGGGTCGTGTGAGAAGAGTTTCACAGATTACCTGGCAGATGTGTCTTGTGATCGGTCTGTTCCAGCTGATCGCGGCAATCTTCCCTGGAACGTCCCGTTCCGGAGCGACTATCATTGGCGCGCTTCTGATCGGCGTTTCCCGTGTTGCCGCCGCTGAGTTTACTTTTTATTTGGCAATCCCGGTTATGTTTGGTGCAAGTTTGCTGAAAATTGCCAAATTCGGACTGCATTTTACAACGATGGAAGCTGTTATTCTGCTGGTAGGTATGGCAGTTGCTTTTATCGTATCCATTATTGTTATCAAATTCCTCATGGGATACATCAAAAAACATGATTTCAAAGTATTCGGCTGGTATCGTATTGTTCTTGGCATCCTGGTGCTTGCATACTTTGGCATCAGCACACTGGCAGCATAAGAAAAGTATATATGCGAAAGGGCTTTGAATATGGTTTACATATTGAATAGCAGGAGCGTGGTTTGCGCCTGCTATTTGGTATATATGGAGGTAAAGATGAAAAATATCACAGATTTTCAGGTAGATGAAACAAAATGTATCGGCTGCGGGCTTTGTAAAAGAGCCTGTCCTTCTATGCTCATCGATATCAATGTTGCTGGTAAGGCTCAGATTCAGGAAGTTGAACGGATGGACTGGTATGGCTGCTGGGGCTGCCAGCATTGTCTGGCAGTCTGTCCACAGGGAGCGATCTCTGTGTTGGGACGCAAGCCGGAGGACAGCCTTCCATTGGTGGGTCCAGAGGCCGCTGGAATGATCGATTCACTGATCGCCGGACGCCGTTCTTGCAGACATTATAAAGATGAAAATGTAGATCCGAAACTTCTGGAAGGAATGCTGAAGGTACTGGAGTGTGCGCCTACCGGCGGAAATAAACAGAAAGTGGAATATACGATCATTGATGATAAGGAGCAGATGGCAAAGTTTCGTAAACTTTTGAGGGAAGGTGTGGACAAGTTGAAAGCAGCAGGCACTTATCCGTACAGTTGGGATGAGGAATCGTTCCAGATCATGGAGGATCGCGGACCACAGGCGATGAACGGAGATATCTTTTTCTGTTCTGCACCGCATCTGTTTATTCCACATATGCCGAAGCAGTTCGGTTCCTGTGCAACGGACGTAGGCATTAGTCTTTCTTATTTTGAACTGATGTGCGCGGCAAAGGGTCTGGGCGCCGTATTTCTTGGATTCCCTCTTGGATTGCTGCGTATGATGCCGGAACTTCAGGCATTGCTACAGATTCCGGAAGAACATTACGTGGGTTCTGCCATTGGCTTTGGTTATCCGGAGTTTACATATGCCAGGGGAGTGCAAAAAGATGGCAAGGCGAAGATCCATCGGTTGAAATTCTGATTTGTCGTTGTGGTAAAGCACCGTCGAAAAAATATAAGAACCAAAAACCCGCTTCCGCTCAGGTGCTGCTCGCAACGGTACATAAGCTCCTGTGCTGCAAAGACGGCAGCCCACGAGCTAAGGACCGGCGGCATCACATGGTTTTCTTATTCTTATATTTTTTCGACGGTGCATCTACACATTGGCATTAGCGAATGGCGAAACGAATCGTTATTGCAGCACTGCTGAACAATCATAAGAAACGAAAACCCGCTTTCGCTTAGGTGCTGCTCGCAGCGGTACATAAGTTCCTGTGCTGCAAAAACGGCAGCCCACGAACTAAGGACCGGCGGCATCACATGATTTTCTTATTCTTATGATTGTCCATCAGTGCATCTACATTCCGTAAGTCACCTGACAATTTTATCAGTGTACCGTTAAATCAGAATTCATAAAAAGGGATACATGAAGGAATACAATCTGCTACAGATGTATTTCGTAGAGGGTAAAATGCTTGATTTCTTCTAAAAAAATATATATCATAGTAATATTACAGGAATTAAAACCGAAGGGTAATTCCTGACGAGCGACAGCGATGATATAGTCAATAGTTTTGAAAAGGAGAATGAGTAAACAATGCCGATTAAAATACCGGATTCCCTTCCGGCAACTGCGGTGCTGGAGAGCGAGAATATATTTGTAATGACGGAGTACCGGGCGATGCATCAGGACATCCGTCCACTGAATGTGCTGATTCTGAATCTGATGCCGACGAAGATTGTGACGGAGACACAGCTTCTGCGGAAACTTTCCAATACGCCGTTGCAGATTAAAGTTGAATTTCTTCAGACTGCAAGCTATACGCCTCAGCATGTGGATTCCAATCATATGGAGACATTTTATACCACCTTTGATCAGGTAAAAGGACGTTGGTTTGACGGCATGATTATTACCGGGGCACCGTTGGAAAATATGGAATATGAGGATGTCAGCTATTGGGAAGAACTTTGTGAGATCATGGAGTGGAGCAAAATCCATGTACATTGTACGATGCATGTCTGCTGGGGCGCTTATGCCGCTTTGTATTATCATTATGGCATTAAGTCTTATACATTGGATAAGAAGCTTTCCGGTGTATATTCCCATACGCTGTGCAAGCATGGTTCACCGTTATTTCGTGGTTTTGACGACATTTTTTATGCACCTCATTCCCGTGGCATAGATATTCATAAGGAAGATGTGCTGAAAGTACCGGAACTTGAGATTATGGCGATGTCCGAAGAGGCTGGCGTGACGATCGTAAAGACAACGGACTCCAAACATTTCTTTGTGAACTGTCATTTGGAATACGATTATAATACGTTGCAGCTTGAATATGAGAGAGATCTGAACAAAGGCATGAATCCGGCGATCCCGGAGCATTATTTCCCGGATGATGATCCGTCAAAACGTCCGCTGGTAACCTGGCGTTCCGCCGGTCAGCTGCTGTTCTCAAACTGGCTGAATTTCTATGTATATCAGACTACCCGTTATGAGATTGGTACGCCACCAACGAAAGAGAAATAAAAAAGAAAACAGATTCAGAAGTGTAAGATACTTCGTGTAAAAAATAAAAAAGACTGTATCTTTGCAGGAAGTGTGAGATACAGTCTATTTTTTTCGACCGGAACGGGAAGCCCTGTAGTGTGGGCATTGTACGATCGTACATCGAAAGCTCTGTTTGCATTTACGGCTGCAGGAAGCGCAGACTTCATTATATTCAATCTGATGATGCTCATTCATAAGGAAATTGGCATCGGACATGGAGATGCCGTACAGATATTCTGTCAGATCCATTTGCTTATACATGGAAGCGCCTTTCTTTTGAATGGAAATTTATAGTAATAGTGTTGCCCATCAACTCAGCATATTAGCACAGCAAAACAGAAAAAACAAGATAAAAAATATAATAGAAAGATAAGGAGCAGATCATGGAATTTAAATCATTAAAAAAAGTACATGAGGGCAAGTTTATTGCCCGTTATGATGTGACATATGAGACTGCAGATGGTAAAGATAAAGTTTACGAAATGATCAGCAGGGATAAAAACATTCAGGATTTTGATGACTTGCGTAATCTGGAAGATGGGAAGAAAGTAGATGCAGTTGTTCTTATTATGCATGATGAGACCGGGGAAAAGATTTTGCTGAACCGGGAATTCCGTCTGGCAGCAGGAGAATTTGTATATAATTTTCCTGCCGGACTGATTGAACCGGGAGAAGACCCGGCTGAGGCAGCCAGTCGGGAACTATGGGAGGAGACGGGATTGACCTTGCATCATATTGATGATTGGATGTATGAAAGTTACAGTGCAGTGGGATTTTCCAATGAGAAAAATGTATGTGCAGTAGGCACAGCAGGCGGAACGTTTGCGCCGAGCACCAGTACAGAAGAAGAGATTGAGGCTGGCTGGTATACAAAATCGGAGACGGCAGAGCTTCTGAAAAAATATCGGTTTGCGGCACGAACACAGGCATATTGCTATCTCTGGTCGAAATCGTAAGCCAGATGGATGGGAAATTACAGAGTTTAATGTCATAATGGTGTGCATTCTTTTTTTTACAGGTAGGAGATTCATGGAATGATATTTATGAAATTGGGTAATGAAACAGGTAAAAGTTGAGAATGGAATATGGAGTTCGAAATTATTTTTGTGGAATACAGCGTATAACCAGTCTGGATATATGACGGGCGAATATAACTGTAGTTGGGAATCTGCATTTAAATAAGGAGTAATATATTATGGAAAATGAAACACAGACCACACATAAGCGCCGTGTACGTTACAAAGGAAAATATCCGAAAAAATTTGAAGAAAAATACAAAGAGCTGAATCCGGAAAAATATCAGGATACGATTGCTCATGTCATTCAAAAGGGCAATACTCCGGCGGGCATGCACATTTCCATTATGGTAAAGGAGATCCTCGAATTTTTGAAGATCCAGCCGGGAGAGACCGGTTTTGATGCGACACTGGGCTATGGCGGCCATACGAAAGCGATGCTTCAATGCCTTTGTGGACAGGGACATATCTATGCCACCGACGTAGATCCGGAGGAGTCTGCCAAGACGAAGAAACGTCTGGAGGAACAGGGGTTTGGAGAAGATATTCTGACGATTAAATTACAGAATTTCTGTACGATTGATGAGATCGCAGAAGAAGTAGGCGGATTCGATTTTATTCTGGCAGATCTTGGCGTATCTTCTATGCAGATTGATAATCCGAAGCGTGGATTCTCTTTTAAAGTAGACGGACCGTTGGATCTTCGGCTGAATCAGGAGAAAGGCATCAGTGCAGCGGAGCGTCTGGACACAATTTCCAGAGAAGAATTGGCAGGTATGCTGTATGAAAATTCGGACGAGCCATACTGTGAGGAACTGGCAAAAGCGATCACAGATGAGATCCATAGAGGCAATCGTATCGATACGACTACGAAACTGAGGGAAGTAATCGAGAAAACACTGGATTTTCTTCCGGAGAAGGAGAAAAAAGATACGGTTAAAAAGACCTGTCAGCGAACCTTCCAGGCATTGCGCATTGATGTAAACCGTGAATTTGAAGTCTTATATGAATTTATGGAAAAGCTTCCTGATGCATTGCGTCCGGGCGGAAGAGTGGCGATCCTTACGTTCCATTCAGGAGAGGACAGACTTGTAAAGAAAGCATTGAAAGAGGGATATAAAGCCGGTATTTATGCTGATTATTCTAAAGACGTCATCCGTCCATCAGCACAGGAGTGTGCGCAGAACGGCAGAGCGCGTTCTACTAAGATGCGTTGGGCAGTTAAGCAATAGAATATACCAATAAAACCAAATTGTTATGGAATAGAATCATTAGATATATTGTTTTTCTTGCATATTCAGAAATAGAATGGTATATTATAAATAAAGAAGGACACTACCGATGGACGGTTTGTCCCGATAGATTTTAGCTAAAAAATAGTCGCAATCTTTGGACGGAATGGGCGGCTATTTTTTTGCGCATTTTTTACTGGCATTTGCCATATCTTTACCGACAGAGTATCCGATTTTAAAGCAACCTAACCCAAAGGTTAAGATTGCAAGTACAACGACAAGAATCTCCACATGGCATCCCTCCTTTCAAAGATCAGAGGGTTTTCACAAAATCCCTCTGAATGAGGGACAAACCGCCTACCGTTATGGTAGTATCCTTAAGTTCAGTATAACAGAAAATGCATGATATTTCTATAAAAATATCATGCATTTACGTTTTTTAAACCGCATTTACATTAAAAGTAATGTTAATATTTGATAAATAAAAAGATATGAAATGTCTTTTTTTAAGCTTTTACTTCTCCACGTTCGCATCGATTGCCCCAGGAATCGATCAACTCTTCATCTCTGTAGACGCAGATGACTTCACAGTGGTTTGCGCAGTTCGGACATACCACTTCTTTGGTCACAAAGTCCATATCAGCTACATCAAAGGTAAATTCTTTTTCAATACCGCTTCCCAGTGCAAGGATGGCAGCTCCGTAGCAGCCCATGAGATGTCCGTCTTTATCGACGATGATCTCCTGACCGAGGGAATCTGAGAATGCTTTTACAACGCCCTCATTTTTGCTGACGCCGCCCTGAAATACGATAGGAGCAAGGATTTTTTTGCCTTTGCCAATGTTATTTAAATAGTTGTTAGCTACAGCGTTGCACAGACCGGCGATGATATCTTCTTTTTTATGTCCCATCTGGATCTTGTGTACCAGATCGGATTCTGCGAATACGGTACAGCGTGCGGCGATCGGTGTCGGATTGTCGCTGGAGAGGGCAATCTTTCCGAAGTCTTCGACTTCTACGCCCAGACGTCTTGCCTGACTGGAGAGAAAGGAACCGGTTCCTGCCGCGCACAGAGTGTTCATGGCGTAATCAACGGCAACACCGTTTTCCACGCAGATGATCTTGGAGTCCTGTCCGCCGATCTCAAGGATGGTGCGGACATCCGGGTGCAGGGTCGTGGTTCCTACGGCATGGGCTGTGATCTCATTTTTTACAATGCTGGCATTGCACATGGCGCCCACCAGTTTCCGGGCACTTCCGGTGGTTCCGGCCGCTACGACTTTGTAAGTGTCCTGATCTAACTGTCTGCCAAGCTCTGCGATTACCTTTTTGGATGCACCGATAGGATTTCCTTCGGTCCAAAGGTAGATGCTACAGAGAATATTTTTATCTTCATCAATGACTACACCTTTTGTGGAGATGGAGCCAATGTCTATTCCAAGGTATGCTTTTTTCACGATTCGGTTACTTCCTTTCTCATTTGGATCATGTCATAAAAGGCTTCGAGACGGGTCTCGATACCGGTGTCACTGGTCTGGGTATCATAGCTCAGATACAGGATCGGAATCTTGTAATCCGCACTGATATTGTGCAGGACCGGAACGACATCCATCTCCGGCATGCATCCGAAGGATTTTACATGAACCAGTCCGTCAAAGCCCTGTTTTGCATAATTTTCCGCAAGGGTTGCAGTGGCTACAGAGGAACTCCCCATATCGTATTTTACATATTTGCTGATGTCCTTTAACTGGGTCTTGTGCCAGATGGAAGACGGGAATTTCCGGATATCATAGGTCAGATAGCCTTTGAGTTTCTTTAATGTGCCCTCATCTGGACAGTGCATGACGCTGTTGGACAGGTTCATCCAACGATGTACCTCTGCCCCCATTTTTGCGATTTTTTTCTCTACTTCATGGTTGGAGTATGGATCCATGATCGTAAAATATTCTCCTACGACACCGACACGCAGCGGATGCTCCGGCTTGTTGATCGGAATATTTTTCATCAGTTCCATAACTACATTGTAGGCTTCTTTTACATCCCGCAGGTTGTTGGCCTGACGCAGTGTGGCAAGATATTTTTTGTGGGCTGCCTCAAAATCTCCGTCATGAAGCTCAAATCCCATATTCTGGCGCATATAATCTTCTACTTTATCAATGTCGCTGATCATGCGGGCTGTAGCCGGGAGGGCTTTTGCCATTTTAAAAAGGTTTGTTTTCGGGGCAAACTGTTTCATGCCCTTGAAAAGTCCCCAGATATTTTTATAGTTTGCGATCGTAATGTTAAAAATCTCAAAATCGTAGCCGAGATCCCGTAAGATCTGCTCATGGAGTTCGCCGTAATACCCAAGACGGCAGGTACCGCCGGTCTGGATGATGACATTGGCGCCTTTTTCCATGGCTTCGATATAGCAGCCCATCATGCATTTAAAAGGCGCACAGACGAAATCCGGACTGTATTTGGCACCGATCTCAATGGTGCGTTTTGTCATTGGCGGCGGTGCTACATAATCATCCCCCAGTCCGTGAAGGACAAAGTGGCGGATCGGTACATCGTAATTTCCAAGCTGTGGATAGGAAAGTTTATAAGGTGGCTGTGCCATCAGACATGCGCCTCCTTTCTGAATCGGATAATGTCTACAAAGCTTTCCAGCCTTGTCTCGATACCGGCATTTCCATCCTGGCTGTCGAGGAGCAGGTTAAGGATCGGTTTTCCTTTGACTCTGCGGATGATCATCTCATTGAGCATGGAATCCGGTCCGCAGGGGAATGCCGTGATCAGGATGATGCCGTCTACCTGATCTTTGTAATGGTTGACTGCGCCTACCAGTTCCCGGTTGATCATCCATGGAACAGATTTGCACAGGTTCGGATATTCTTTTCGCATGGCAGCAGGATCTGCGGCATCTGCGAGGATTGGGATGGCGCCGAGGCTGTCCAGCCCTTTGATGATCGGTTTTCCGATATATTCGTCGTGGAGGTTATAAGGATGTCCTACTACAAGGATCTTGATACCATTCTTTTCCATCAGGGCAGCCTGCTGTTCATTTTTCTGCTTCTGTGCCTGAGCGGCTGCAGCCTGCGCTTTTTCATAAGCGGTTGCGCCCTCCTGAGAAGATTTTCCCAGCTGAACCGCCAGATCTTCAAAGGCGGCTTTTTCTGTTTTTTTCTGTTGAAGATCGACATCACAGCAGATGAATTTCATATGTTCTTCCCGAAATGTATTTTCAACGATATCGTAAAGCGCCTCAAAACGGGAGCACAGCACGCCTTCAGAACCATAATTTGCGATCCGCGGTACAAACACGGCATCACATTTTCCGGAAAGGGCAGCCACATGTCCAAAATAAAGTTTGCTGGAGAGGCAGTTTTCATCAATGGCATAATGATTGCCTGCATCCAGGATCGTTTTATCGGTAGGTGGGCTTAATACGACATCTACACCTAATTCTTTAAAGTAAGTGAGCCACAGTACATCAAAACGATAATACAGAAGGGCTCTTGGTATTCCGATTTTCATGTTGATAGTATTCTCCGTTCTGCCGCCCGCATAGGGCGGTATTGATAGTAATAAAAGTATCGTTTATTGTTTTTGGTTAATAAAAATTTCCTGCTAAAATATGAATGCCTCAAATTTAACAGTCGTACCATCTGAAAAAGCTGATAGTATCTATTTAAAAAATTCTAAATACACCCAAGCTTCTTAAAGTATCTCAGATAAGCGGCGATCATATGCTCATCTACCGGTGGACAGTTGATACCGGTGCCGTTTAACAGCAGAGAGGTCTTTGATGTATCATAGGTCGTGTCTTTTCCGATAAAGTGCCGTAAGATTCCCGGATTGGCATCCGTGCCTGCCTCAAAGAGACATTCCAGAATGGCAAGGGAATTTTCTTCTGTATCGGCTGCTTTTAACCGGCGGCGCCATACGGTAAATGGAATGTAGCGCACATTGTAGCCACACTGGCGGATGCAGGAGACCAGATATTTCATGGATACGGCTTTTGGGTTGATGACGTTAAATGCCTGTCCGATGGCTTCTTGTTTCCGTGAGATGCAGGTAATGGCATCTGCCACATAATCCACCGGGGTCATGTGCATGCAGTAGGTGGTACGTGGGATGGCTCCCATCTGGATCGTTCCTACGATGACGCGGCTGACCATATCATCCATATCCCAGATACCTTTTCGGTTGCCGGTAATGTCGCCGGGGCGGTAGATCACGGCTTTCAGACCACGTTTTTCAGCCAGATGCACCAGTTTTTCCGATACCCATTTTGTTTCCGAATATGCCAGGGCAAACCCTTTGGAATTGTTCAGTGGCGCATTTTCGTATACTTTCTTTCCCGCATTATCCGGTGTGTCATAGACGCTGTAGGATGATACATAATGGTAGTATTTCGGATGATCTTTACATGCAAGGCGCAGGGTCTCAATCGTTCCGTTGACATTTGTATTTTTCAGGAACTGATATGGAAATACAAAATTCAGTACTGCGCCGTTGTGGTAGATGGCATCCACATCCTTCGCCAGCCGGTCAAAATCTTCCTCGGAAAGTCCAAGCAGCGGACTTGCCAGATCGCCGGTTACTACATCCAGATAAGGAAGATATTCCTCTTTCCAACATTCATAATGTTTCATATTAGAAATGATCCGTTCCATGCCGGCTTCTTTGGAATCTGCCCGTACCAGACAGGTAATCTTCAGACCGTCATGAGGATACTGCGCGATAAATGCCCGGATGAAATAAGCACCGAGGAAACCGGTAGCTCCGGTCAGAAACAGATGTCTGCAGTCTTTCAGCGGCTTCAGATAATTACTTTCCGGTCGGATTTCTTCCGGAAGCACGCATTCATCCACAAGGTTTACCGTGCGGCCGGAACCCTTCGTGCCTGCCAGGACACGGCGGATATAAGATGCGATACCGGATACGGATGAATCTAGCAGAAGCTCCCGCAGATCCAGTTTGACCTGAAATTTCTGTTCGATCTTATTGACCAGTTCAAATCCCATGAGGGAGTCGCCTCCAAGCTCAAGGAAGGATTCGTTCAGATTATAATGGTCGATCTTTAACACTTTATCAAAGACAGATTTTACCTGAAGCAGGATCTCGTCTGCTTTTTCCAGCGATTTGTCGATCAGAGTTGTCTCAGCAGTGGCACTGGCAGTATGTTTTTGGTGGCTGCTGTAGAGAATCTTTAATTTCTGCTCCTGATAAAGTTTTCTCGCCTTGAGCATCTGGAGCTTGCGGTTATCTGTCCGTGGGATCTCGTTTACCGGAACGAAGATCACATCATAGAAAGAAAAACCGAATCGTTCGGATACCAGACTGTTGATCCGTGCCGTCATTTTTGCAAAATCCGCATTTGGATTGGATTCGATGCAGGCAACAGTCTGTTCTTTCTGCCCGTCGTTAAAGGAGAAAAATCCAATAGCAGCGGAAGCCATAGATGGGATTTCCTGCTGGATCAGAAGCAGAAGGTCGCTTGGATAAATGTTGTGCCCATTGACGATCAGCATCTCTTTAATACGGCCGGTCAGATACAGATATCCATCTTTAAAAAAGCCAAGGTCACCGGTCTTATAAAAGTCTCCGTCATAACCGGCGATTTTATAATGGAATTTTTTGCTTTCTTTTGGGTTGTCCCAGTAGCCATCTGCCACACTGTCTCCGCTGATAAAGATCTCTCCGATGTGCAGATCTTTGTATGCCCGCATGGTTTTCGGATTGCAGGCCAGCATGGTCAGATCTTTTACCGCAGGTCCGAGACCGACGATCTGTTTTGCATCCTCTGCATCGGAAAGCACCAGTTTATTGTTCTGATATGCTTCCTGATCCAGACTTACGACACGGTAATCCAGACTTGCCACACAGGCAAGACATACATTTTCTGCCAGTCCATAGCCCGGTGCAAATGCATTGGGTGCCACATGGAACATTTCAGAAAATGTTTCGATGGTCTGCGGACTGACAAATTCAGAACCGTTCATGAGATGGGTCATATGGGACAGGTCATACTGTGCAGCCTCTTCCGGGGAAAAAATCCTGGTGCAGGCATCGTAAGCAGAGCCCGGTCCAACGGTCAATGTCAGCTTGTAATCAGACAACATTTTGATCCAGAGCTTTGGATTTTCCAGAAACTGTAAGGTCTGGAGATTGTATACAGAAGCGTTTTTCGTACACAGTGGCATAAAGATCGTAATGGTCAGTCCGAGATTATGGAAATACGGAACCCAGGTGCCCAGTGTGCCTTCACTGAAATCATAGACATGTTCGCACTGTTCCATATTTTTCATCAGCGCTTTCTGCGTGATCATAACGCCTTTTGGCGCGCTGGTGGAACCGGAGGTGTACTGCAGGTACACGAGATCGTCGTCGTATACCGGTGTGATGATGTTTGGGTTTTTCCATGGGGTCAGACGGTCTGTATACAGCCGTTTCAGGGTAATGACCTGTAAAAAAGCCTCTTTCAGAAGGCGGGAAGTCAGGCTGACGCCGGATTCTTTTTCCAGTCCATAGTTGGAGATGAGGGCTTTCGGTTTACAGGATTTTAAGACGGCGATAAAACGTTCGATTTTGTTCTCATCCAACGGTGGTGGCAGCAGGGTAAAGGTAATGCCTACCATCATGCATCCGTAAATAGCACAGATCGTGCCAAAGTCCTGCATGGAAAAGATGACCGCACGGTCGCCTTTGCGCAGCCCCTTGTTCTGAAGGGCGTGTGCCATTGCCAGCGCCTTTTCATAGACTTCCCGTATGGTGTGCTCTTCTATCTGGCAGTCTTCGCCCTGATAGGTTAAGAATCGATAGATTTTACGGTCAGGCTGTGTTTTTGCCCGTTCCTGTAAAATATCGATCAGGTTTCTGGAATGTTTGTTCATAAATAATAGCCTCGTTATGTTGTTAGAGAAGTGCAGAATATCACAAATTTTTGCAAATTCAGATTGACATACTACTTATTAAGTTTATAATGTAAATATAATAGGAATAATATTATTAAAATATTCCTAATACTATATGATAATTCAAAACGGAAACAGAATCAAGAAATATTGGCAAACAAAGAATATACAAAAAACAAGTGTTGTAAAAGAAAAGGGTATTAAAAAAAGGAAAAGAAAAAGTTTCACAAGAAACGGTAAATTAATGTTGGAATTGCTCTTAATTTTTAGAATCGGTCTGACAGTGATGGCTTTTAAAGGAGAGGTAATATTTTACAGAAGAAAATAAATTAATCAATGTTATCAAAATCTTTTTTAGGATACATGTGACGTGCGACATTTAAAATCGCATCCTGTTGTTCGTTATCCAACATAATAAAAAGATCCAACAACTCTTTCTGTTTGTAATTGACCGGATACATATACTCGTTGTCTCCGGCAAAAAACTGTGACAGAGAGATATTTAAAGCATTACAGATCATTTCTATGGTAGGAATAGAAGGCGTAGTATTTCTGGTGTTCATATTTGATAATGTAGATTGTGAGAGACCAGAGATTTTTGCAAGCTGATAACGTGTCATGCCTTGATTTTTCATGATATCATTGATTCTTTTTATGACATCCACGGTATCGATTCTCCCTTCTCATAGAATTCAAAATACTTCGTAAAAACATTGTAAACCATTGCAAATAGTATCTTGTAGTGCGAAAGTGTAAACAAATACTACTCAAGTGAGACATAATGATATACAATAAGACGTAGTAAGCAGTACGTGAATAAAAAGTATTAAAATTATGATAAAAATACGTTTTATGATTGTCAGTATATGAACAGCAATGACAGAATTATTAATATGTAGGAAAGGGGATATTATGAAAGGAAAGATGTGGAAAAAGAGGAGAAGAGAAGCGGAAGAGACAATATCAGAAAAGTGGAGGAAAAAACTCCCGGAACAGTATCGCGAGTATACGATAAGTCAGATGAAAGCAGAATGTGATGAATTTTACAGACAGGTGGATGAATTGATCGCAAATGAGAGTTCGCTGGAAGAGATGGAACGTTTTATGGAGAAAAACGAAGATCTGATAACGGCAGGACAAGTGTTCACTGCCTGGTCAAAAGAACAAATGTGGAAAATGTTGGATGCAAAAAAAGATTGACTTTATGCAAGATATACGATATAAACTAATAGTGTACTGTATGCTGTGACGGAAACTGTCATACAGTACACTTTTTAAGGTCATCCGGCAATTTGGGCCGGAATCATAGTATGGTATAAAGATAAGGAGGAAAGACGATGAAGAAAATGAATCGTTGGGTCTATGCAATTGTAGGTGTTATCGTTCTGCTTTTAGCAGGTCTCATCTACGCATGGACAATTATGTCAAAGTCTATCGGCGCATCCCGTCCGGATTGGACTGCAGCACAGCTGTCACTTACCTTCACTCTGGTAATGGCATTTTTCTGTGTGGGAAGTCTGGTAGCAGGTGTTTTATCGAAAAAAGTAAATCCAAGAATTTATGTGCTGCTTTCCGGCGTACTGTTTCTTGCAGGATTTATGGTCGCTTCCATGACAGGAGATTCTCCAATCCTGCTCTATCTGGGATTTGGTATTCTGTGTGGACTGGGAGCAGGATTTGCATATAATGCTGTTATGGGTACGATGTCAGCATGGTTCCCGGATAAGCAGGGACTGGTCTCCGGTATCCTTCTTATGGGATTCGGTTTCAGCAGTTTTATCTTTGGTAAAGTAATCGCAGCAGTAGCGCCGTCCACTGGCGGCGAGGAATGGAAAGCATTATTCCGTGTATTTGCCATTGTGATATTTATCGTTATGATCGTTGCAAGCTTTTTCTTTGTAAGACCGGGCGAGGATTTCCAGCCGCCTGCAGCAAAAAAAGAGAAAAAGACAAGAGAACCGGCAATGGATATCAATACCGGCGCTATGGTAAAACAGCCATCTTTCTGGCTGATGTATGTATGGGCAATCTTCATCAGTGCAGCTGGTCTTGCTCTGATTTCTCAGGCAAGTGGTATCGCATCTCAGGTTGGTACCGGTGTCGCTGACGGAACCATCGCAACCGTTGTTGGTCTGATTTCCATCCTGAATGGTATCGGCCGTGTTATCTTCGGTGCGCTTTATGATAAGAATGGTTATAAATCTACAATGATTCTGGATATGGTATCCTTTATCATTGCAGCTCTGATCCTGATCCTTGCATTAAAGAGTGGAAATTTTGCATTTATTGTATTAGGATTTGTAGTAGGCGGTTTTGCATATGGCGGTGTTACTCCGATGCAGTCTGCATTTATCAGTGATTTTTTTGGAAGGACGTACTATTCCATGAACTTCTCTATTATCGTTACAAACCTGCTGATCGGATCATTCGCATCTACGATTGCCGGAAAGCTGTATGACGCAAGTGGTTCTTATATGAGTACTATCTTCATGCTGATTATTGTAACAGTAATCGCCTTTGTCGCATTTCTTGGCATTCGCCGCCCGAACGGGGAGAAAGCTGCGACAAAATAGCAGGAGCAAATATAATAGCATCACTAGAGAAAAAGAAGGACATTGCGGCGCAGATTGTGCTGTAATGTTCTTTTTTTGTGAAAAAGCGCACCGTTTTTTTAGATATTGCAAGATATTTTGGAAGAACGATAAAAATATTCTTGACATGATTGTCATATTGTATTATTCTGAAAACAAGATATTAGCAAAGACTAACCAAAGGAAGTTTAAACTATCCAAACAAATTGATGTATATGGTACAGATCGTTGGAAAATAAGGTTTTTGTACAGATTGCAAGAATCTTTTTTTAAAACATGAGGTTAGAAAAAACTAACTATGGAGGTATAACAGTGGGAGATTACGGTCAGGAGACTTTTTTTCAGTTTTTTATCAGATATTGCGCGCCGACCATGGCGAGTCTGAAATGCGCAAATATGATGTCTTGCCCGAATACGGAAACGTGCAGGATGGATCTGAGAGAGATTCAGGAGGAACTTAAAGATAAAGGAATCCGTGTGCGGGTTATGTATGAGAATGACAGACGGATGCTGGTGCTTGTATATCGTCCGGCATTGCTGGAAAAACGCATGCGGTCAGGAGAAATCCGCGCGTTTCTGAAAGAATATGGATATGAAGAGCTGGATGTGGAGGACGCCCTTGACCGTCTGCAGGCACGGATTCTTTCCGGTGCCGGAAGCTTCCCTCATGAGATCGGTGTTTTTCTTGGCTACCCGCTGGAAGATATCCGTGGCTTTATTGAAAATAACGGAAAGAACGGACTTTGCTGTGGCGAGTGGAAAGTTTACCATGAACCGGAAAAAGCGTTAAAGATCTTTGCCAACCTGAAGAAGTGCAGAGACATTTATCTGTCCCTGTTCAGCAATGGCACACGGACACTGATGCAGCTGACGGTAGCGGCATAGAGCTGGTCAGGAGACTGGCAGAAATGTAATGCGGAAACGGGTGTCGCTGACAATAACTGTATCTCTTTTTGTCATGAAAAAATAAAATTTTCTGCCTGCTTATAATGTCCTCAGACAGTTGAAAGCAAAGAAGACGAGGAGGATATATAATATGAGACAGAAGAAGATCGCAACGACAGCAGTGGCAGCGACATTGGCAGCAACAACAGCATTTGGCGCTGTTCCGGCATTTGCGGCTGATGCAGATGTGGCAGACGCCAATGTGGGAACGGAGACATCTGATAAAAACGTGTCTTTAGATTCGGCAAAGGCGGATTACGAGAAGGCGAAAAAGACAGAAGAAACTACAAAATCTGAATATGACAAAGCAGTTGCCCAAAAGGCTGAGGCAGAAAAACAGGCGGATGAAGCGAAGGAAGAAGCGCAGAAATCTTTGGCGGATGCACAAAGTGCGTTTGCCGATGCGTCTGCAACTGCACAACGAGAGGCGTCAGAAGTGCAGAAAGCGTATGATGAAGCAGCTGCGCAGGAAAAGGAAGCTCAGGCGGCAGCCGCCGAAAAAGAGAAGGCTTTTCATCTGGCAAGCCAGGAAAAAATAAAAGCAGATCAGCTGTACGAACAGCTGGAAGAAACCGTAAAAATCACAGAGGCGCAGATCACACAGAAACAGGATGCTCTGGATGCGGCAGACAGGGATCTGGCACAGAAAACAGAAGCTGCAAAAAAAGCTTCTGATACGGTAGATGCATTGCAGACCGTGCTGAAAGAAAAAGATGCGTCCATTACGGAATTGCAGGCAGGATTAGAGGCTGCGCAGAAGAAGCAGGAAGAGACAGCACAACAGGCAGACGAAGCGCACAAGACATACGATGCAGCAAAAGAGGCATATGACAATGCTGTCAGAGATGCACAGAATGGTTCGCCGGAATATAAGGCTGCTTTACGGAAAGTAACAGATGCACAGGAAGCTTTGGATGCTGCCCGGGAAGAAAAAACGGCAAAAGAGACTGCGGTAAAGAATGCACAGGAAGCATTGAAACAGGCGCAGGCTGAAGAACAGCAGGCGCAGACGGATGCGGAACAGGCGGAGAAACAAGTGGCGATCGCAGAAGCAGAGAAAACGGTATCCGAAGCGCAGAATGCTTTGGATGCTGCACTGGAAAAACAGCAGACAGCACAGAATGCATATGATGCCGCACAGACAGTACTGGAACAGAAGAAAAACGAAAAAACTTCCAAAGATCAGATCGTATCTGAAAAACAGGCAGCTTTCGATACTGCAAAAAGCGCTCTGGATCAGGCAAATACTTCTCTCTCACAGATAAAACAGGAATTGGCAGATACGGAAAGCACAATCCGGACTTCACAGGATGAAAAAGCTTCTGCCCAGGCGCAGCTGCAGAAAGCAGAACAGACGAAGCAGGATGCAGAGCAGAAAGCGACAGAAGCACAGACCGCTGTGACACAGACACAGACGGCTCTTAATGAAGCGCAGACCGCATACGATCAGGCAAAATTGGCAGAATCCTCTGTACAGGAACAGATCGCGAAAGGCTCCATTGGATTTTTTGAGTCTGTAGGGGCAACGGAAGCGCTTGCGGTTTTCGAGACAAAAGCATACAAAGACAAAACAGAAGTAGGAAACCCAGAGGATGCCACATCTCTGGAAAATATGAAAAATTCCCTGAAATGGATCCAGAAATGTAATGATCTGCGCAAGGCAAATGGTCTTGCTGAATTAAAAGTCGGAGACTATGGCATGGCAGCTGCCCAGTACGATGCCAATGCATCTGCATATACGATGAATCATATCAGGAAGTTTTATCTGGGAGAAAATCTTTCCTGGGGATATGCAGATCCCTTTGTCGGCTGGTATGACCGGGAAAAGGAGATCTATGAAAGCGGCTATAATGTCGAGAGTGGGACAGGACATTATCGAAATATCATAAACAAAAATTATTTGACAACTGGTTTTGCCATTTGCCAGCACGGAGCGTATTCCGTTACATACAGTCAGGTATTTGACCTCTATCATGAGACCAATGAAATGTCACTGGAAGAGTATACGGCACGCTTTATGAATTACTACAACAGTCTCATGAATGCGCCGACTATTACCCAACAGGCGCTTCAGAATCTAAATAATGCAAAAACTGCTCTGGATGCGGCGAATAAGAACCTGACTGCAGCGCAGAAACAGGTGCAGACAGCAGTAGAAAATCTGTCCGGAAAGCAGGCAGCGGTAAGTGAGGCAGATGCAAAGATTTCAGCGGCTCAGGCTCTTGCAGCGCAGAAACAGGCACAGGCAGACCAGATCAGTGCCGGCATTTCCGGGCTGGAACAGAATGTTTCTGCAGCACAGGAGGCTGTGACACAGGCACAGACAGAGGCATCAGCAGCCGACAGGGCATATGCAGATGCGCAGCATACATTTACACAGGCGCAGACATCCCTTGCCGGAGCAAAAGATACTACGACAGCCCAGAAGCAGGCACTGTCAGATGCCAGATCCGCATATCAGACACTTGCCGGAACAGATCTCGCAGATCCGACTCAGTATCAGGTACATCTGGATGCAGCAAATGCAGCGCTGGCATCAGCAAGACAGAGACAGAATGAGGCGGCAGAACGTGTGGAAACCGCACAGGGAACTGTTCGTCTTGCAGATATTGCATATCAGGCGGCTGTTGACGCGGCATCTCAGAAAGAGATGGATCTTGCACAGGCTGTAGCAGAAAAAAACAGTATCGAAGACCGGGTCAGTGCATCGGTAACATCTCTGCGTAATACGATTGACGAAGCAAAAACCGATCTGGATCAGAAAGAACAGCTGAAAACAGACGCAGAGACAGCGCTTCAGGATACGGAAACCAATCTGCATGCACAGACCGCTGCCCGTGAGCAGCTGAAAGCAGATCTGACAGCAGCACAGACTGATCTTGTTGCTGCAGAAGCGCAGAAGGCAGAGAGTCAGACGCGCAAAGTTGCAGCACAGACAGAGTATGATTCTGCGTCTGCAGAATTTGCCGCATTGAAGGATGCGAAAGATGCAAAAGAAGAAGCGGATCGGGCGCAACAGGCTGCAAAGGCAGCATATGATGTGGCAAAAGAAAAAGCCGAAACGGCAAAGGCAGATGCACTGGCGAAAAAAGCTGCTCTGGTCAGCGCATTGGATAAACAGCAGCGGGCAGACAGTCTTTCTCTGGATGCTGCTATGACGGCACCTATTACGGATACGGATTTTGCTTACCTGAATGATTTTGTGACAGCATTGCAGACAGCAAACCATGCGGCGGCAGATGCATATGCTGCATATGAGGATGCGGTGCAGGAGCTGGCATCCGCAAAAGATGCCTGCGATGCTGCAAAGCAGGAGAGCGCAAGGGCATATGCAAGATATATTCTTCTGAAAGATCAGTATGATGCGGCTCAGAAAGACACTACAGGAGCAGAGAACGGTTCTGCAAACGGAGCAAATGGAAACAAAAATAATGCAGCCGGTGTTGGAAACAAAAATGGTTCCACAGCTTCTGGAAATACAGCTGAATCAGCTGTTACAGTTTCAACTGAAGATCAGACGATTGCAGATCAAAAGACTACAGTGACCAGTGATACCTACGGCGTGAAAACCGGAGATCTGTCTCCGATCACAGGTTATGCGGTTGCAGGACTTCTGGCAGTGGCAGCCTTTGGCATGGCAAAAAGAAAAAAGAAAGAATTATTATAAGATCATCCTGGCTCCGCATAAGAGTCTGCGCGTGTGTAAAAAATAAAACAGAGACACTGTAAAACAGGGCGCGGGCAGGAGAAGAAGATACAGGATTATACAGCTGCCCATAAAAAGGATTTTTCAATCCGTGAAAGAAATTTTCATGGATGAAGAATCCTTTTTTGTATATCTTGACCATCATTTTTTACCATGCTATAGTAAGAAAGAAAATATATTCTGAGAGCAGATTTCAGACAATTTTGAGGTACAGTATTTTAAAGGAGGAGCAGGTAAATGTTATATATTGGAGTGGATCTGGGTACGTCGGCAGTCAAGCTGTTATTGATGGATGAAAAGGGAAAGATCTTAAAGATCGTTTCCAGAGAATATCCGCTGTATTTTCCACAGCCGGGCTGGTCTGAACAGAAGCCGGAAGACTGGTTTGAACAGTCCATGGATGGCATCCGTGAACTGACTGCGGAGTGTGACAAGTCTCAGGTGGCAGGTATCAGCTTTGGAGGACAGATGCATGGTCTGGTCATTCTGGATGACCAGGATAATGTTATCCGTCCGGCGATTCTCTGGAATGATGGACGTACAGCGAAAGAAACGGATTATCTGAACAATGTGATTGGAAAAGATAAGCTGTCTGCATACACTGCAAATATTGCATTTGCCGGTTTTACTGCGCCAAAGATCCTCTGGGTTAAGGAAAATGAGCCGGAAAATTTTGCAAAGATTGCAAAGATTATGCTGCCAAAGGATTATCTTGCATATAAATTATCCGGAACATTCTGCACAGATGTGTCAGATGCTTCCGGCATGCTGCTTTTTGATGTGGAACACAAGTGCTGGTCAAAAGAGATGATGGAAATCTGTCATGTGAAAGAATCTCAGCTGGCGAAGATTTTTGAAAGTTATGAAGCAGTAGGAACTTTAAGACCACAGATCGCCGCTGCGCTTGGATTGCCGGAGACAGTCAAGGTCATCGCCGGCGCCGGAGACAACGCTGCAGCAGCTGTAGGTACAGGAACTGTAGGCGATGGAACCTGCAACCTGTCTCTGGGAACCAGCGGAACCATTTTTATCGCCAGTGAAAAATTTGGCGTGGATTCCAACAATGCACTGCATTCTTTTGCCCATGCAGATGGCAATTATCATCTGATGGGATGCATGCTCAGCGCGGCTTCCTGCAATAAATGGTGGATGGAAGACATCCTGCAGACACAGGATTTTGCAAAAGAGCAGGCGGGCATTCAGTCACAGGGGCGCAACCATGTGTTTTTCCTGCCGTATCTGATGGGCGAGCGTTCACCTCACAATGATCCGGCAGCACGAGGAACTTTTATAGGTCTGACTATGGATACAACCAGAGCAGACATGACCCAGGCAGTGCTGGAAGGTGTTACCTTTGCATTGCGTGATTCCTTTGAAGTGGCGAAATCCCTGGGCATTAAGATTGAGCGTACCAAAATCTGTGGCGGAGGCGCAAAAAGCCCACTGTGGCGCCAGATGGTGGCAGATATCTTTAATATCAAAGTAGACCGTATTGAAAGTGAAGAAGGACCGGGCTACGGCGCTGCGATCCTGGCAGCAGTCGGATGCGGCGAATATGCGAGTGTGAAAGAGGCCGCAGACGCACTGGTAAAAGTGATCGATACCGTGGAACCGAACCCGGAGACAGCTGCATTATATGAAGAAAAATACCAGAAATTCCGTCAGATCTATCCGACGGTAAAAGGCTTGTTCCCGATTCTGGAAGGATAAGAGACAGGCGCAGATTATACAGGTAATGGTGTTTTATGAGATAAGAATATGCAGGTAATATAGAGTACAAACTATATGATGTGAGAATATACAGATAATCTATAACAAACGTTATAGGTGTGTATGCAACAGAGTTAAAGATTATTGGAGGGTTTAGTATGTTAGAAAATATGCCAGAAGTAAAGATTGGAATCGTGGCAGTCAGCAGAGACTGCTTTCCGGAGGATCTGTCTGTAAACCGCAGAAAAGCGCTGGTACAGGCTTATACAGAGAAATACGGCGCTGAGGACATCTATGAGTGTCCGGTCTGTATTGTGGAGAGCGAGATTCATATGGTGCAGGCTGTAGAAGACCTGAAAGCAGCAGGCTGTAATGCGCTGTGTGTATATCTGGGCAACTTCGGACCGGAGATTGCAGAAACGCTGCTGATAAAACATTTTGACGGTCCGGCTATGATTGTGGCTGCCGGAGAAGAGACACAGGACAATCTGGTGTCCGGTCGTGGCGATGCATACTGCGGTATGCTAAATGCCAGCTATAACCTTGCCCTGCGCAATCTGAAAGCTTACATACCGGAATATCCTATCGGAACTGCCGAAGAAGTGGCAGATATGATCCACGAATTTTTGCCGGTTGCAAGAACCGTGATCGCGCTTTCTGACCTGAAGATCATCAGTTTCGGACCGCGTCCGCTGAACTTTCTTGCATGCAATGCGCCGATCAAGCAGCTGTACAATCTTGGAGTAGAGATTGAAGAAAATTCAGAACTGGATCTTTTTGAAGCATATAATAAGCATGAAGGCGATCCACGGATTCCGGAAGTTGTCAAAGATATGGAAGCAGAACTGGGAGACGGCAATAATAAGCCGGAGATCCTTCCAAAGCTTGCCCAGTACGAGCTGACTCTTATGGACTGGATCGAAGCCCATAAAGGTTATCGCAAATATGTAGCTATCGCCGGAAAATGCTGGCCTGCATTCCAGACCCAGTTTGGTTTTGTGCCATGTTATGTAAATTCCAGACTGACCGGTCGTGGAATACCGGTATCCTGTGAAGTGGATATCTACGGCGCGCTGAGTGAGTTTATCGGAACTGTTGTATCACAGGATGCAGTAACTCTTCTGGATATCAACAACAACGTACCGGCAGATATGTATGAAACATCTATCAAAGGGAAATATCCATACACTCACAAAGATACGTTTATGGGCTTCCATTGTGGCAATACAAGCAGCAAAAAGCTGTCCTTCTGTGTCATGAAACATCAGTTCATCATGGCAAGAAGCCTTCCGGAAGAAGTGACTCAGGGAACCTTAGAGGGCGATATCCAGCCGGGCGACATTACCTTCTACCGTCTGCAGAGTACCGCAGACAACAAACTGCGGGCATACATCGCCCAGGGAGAAGTCCTTCCGGTAGCATCCCGCTCCTTTGGCGCTATCGGTGTCTTTGCCATTCCGGAAATGGGAAGGTTTTACCGTCATGTGCTGATCGAGAAAAATTATCCGCATCATGGCGCAGTAGCCTTCGGACATTTCGGAAAGACGCTGTATGAAGTGTTCAAATACATTGGCGTGGATGTATCAGAGATTAACTTCAATCAGCCAAAAGGCATGCTGTATCCAGGAGAAAATCCATTTGCCTAAGATTTGATTTATTTTAAATATTTCCGCATATTTGAACGGCGCGGTTTGTATGAAAGCGTAAATGGCCGTGCTGCCGGACAGGACTCCATAAGTGACCGGAAGAGGATCACATTGGATTTCTGTCCGGCGGCACGGCCTTTATAATTTTCCGTAATCCATTTCATAATTTTTCAGAGGCGCATTTACTGTGCAAATTCAGAATATGTTAAGATATGGCCATCCTTTCTGCAAAGAATTCGATGTTAGGATATTTATTGTAAAACAAAGCATATTCTTTTCCCGGAATGTGATTTATAATAGTGGGGAGGTGAAACGTTATGAATATATTAGTGTGTGATGATGACAGAGAAATCGTAGATGCAATCGAAATATACCTGATGCCGGAAGGCTACCATGTATTTAAAGCTTATGACGGTATACAGGCGATAGAGATACTGAAAAAAGAAGATATCCAGCTGCTTCTGATCGATGTGATGATGCCTCGTATGGATGGCATCCGGGCGACATTGAAGATCCGGGAAAAATCCAACATCCCGATCATCATTCTTTCCGCAAAGACAGAAGATGCAGATAAAGTCATGGGATTGAACGTAGGCGCGGATGATTATATTACAAAGCCGTTCAACTCCCTGGAACTGATCGCCAGAGTGAAATCTCAGCTGCGCCGTTATACGAAGCTTGGAACGATGCAGGTGGAGGAAAAACAGAACATTTACCAGAGCGGCGGACTTATGATCAACGATGATACGAAACAGGTCATGGTAGATGGAGAAGAAGTCCGGAAGCTGACGCCGATGCAGTACAACATCTTACTGTTCTTACTGAGAAACAAAGGAAGAGTATTTTCCATTGAACAGATTTATGAAAATATATGGAATGAAGACGCAGTCAATGTAGATAATACAGTGGCTGTGCATATCCGACACATCCGGGAAAAGATCGAGATTAATCCGAAAGAACCGCGATATCTGAAAGTGGTCTGGGGTGTGGGATATAAGATAGAATCTATTCCCGTCCAGTAAATCTCGGATGGAAAGGATTGAAAAATGAATACAAAGAAAAAGTTCTTTTACAGTATGGGAGCGAAAGCGCTTGTCCTGATCTTTCTGTTTGCCGGTATCGCTGGTCTGGCAGCCGGTGTTGGAATGGGAGCAAAGATTGTGGATACAGGCGTGTCACTGGAAGATGCGCTGCGGGGTACAGAATTTCCCAAAACTTACTATGTGACCCGGGAGGCAGTCAATTACGGCATGAATGGTCTGCTGTCTGCACGCCAGGAAGATCTGTATAAGACCAATGGCACATATGATATGACTGCAACAGTAGACATCACAAAGCTTCAGAGCGGAGTGTCTGCTGTTGATAAAAATCCGGACACTACCTATACGATGCAGGATCTTCTGACACTGTATGAAAATGAGAATGCGAAAAAAACGTTGAGAGATCTGACGGAAAATTCCTACTCGAAAATGGGACTGATCGATCAGTTTTCGGATAGAATAGATCTTTATTATGCAGGCAGTAACGGCAAAGTATACGGAACCAGCAATATGGCCATTGTGGATTCTGTAGATGAAGCGCTCCAATATCTGCGGGAGGAATACCAGAATGGCGGGGATGTAAGTTATGAGGCCATCTATCAGCTGAATCAGGATGGAACGGTCACAAGACTTCAGTGGCAGGACAGTTCTTCTGATACTGTCACGGCAGAGGCAGCAGGCGTTACCCTGACCAACATTGAGTCAATGGAAGCTTATGGCCGTCTGCTGGTAGATCTGGATACCGTTAATCAGCAGAATCATACGTCCTATGATTACAGTGATTATGGCGAAACTTTCTGGCGCATGTATGAAAACGGTGTAAAATCGGAAGTTGTATTGCCGCAGAGCGGAAATACACTGGCTTCTTACGCATTGAAAAATCCGTCAGATGTTTCTATTCTGGATACTTATAAAGAACTGTTAGATGCGGCAGATACCATAGGAAAAGCGGTATCTGACAGCGATTCACAGACAAAGCCATCCGGGGATGAAACGACGGTTCCACTGGCTTATTACTGGTATCAGAATACCATGACAGGCGAGTTGTATACCAATAATTCTGCATGGAGATCAAAGACTTATTCCCAGCTGAAAGAAGAATATGTAGAGAATCAGGATATCCCTGTCATCTTTTATTCCCGATCAGAAGAAGGAAGAAACAATATCCATGTGTCCGGTATGCTGAACAAAAGCAGTTTTACATCTTATGCAGAAGATTTTTTCCTGAGTTATCTGGATGAGGAAGGAAATGGCAGTCTGAACACGGCATACAGTCAGGTTATCATAAGCCTGAATCCGGAAGCAGTACAGTCTCCGCATCTGGAAAATTATTTTGGCAGTGCGCCGCAAGCTTACGCAACGTATATCGGATCCAACAGTGTAAGGATCGCGGCAGTACTGGTTGCAGCAGGAGCGGCTCTGGTACTGATCTGTCTGATCTGTGCACTGCTGCAGGCAGGAAGAAAAGATAACCGGAAAGAAAAGTATGCAGGAGTGGTTATCCGTAAGATACCGGTGGAGATCCTTTTGATCATTGACATTGTTCTGTGGGTCATCCTGGCAGGCGTCTGCGCTGTTTTTGGAAATCGGGATCTGTTTGAAACGACAGTGATCCTCTATGTCGTGTTTGCTGGCGGAGCGACGGCACTGTTTGTATGCGAACTCCTGACCTTTGTGGCAAAATGCAAATCCGGCAATTTCCTGACAAACAGTCTCATCAGACGATACGGCGGAAAATTTGTAGGATTTGTAAAATCAGTATATCAGAACCGCAGCGTGACAGGAAAGATGATTGTCTGCTTTATCCTGTTTCTGATTGTCAGTATCGTAGGAACTGCGCTTTCAGCATATGGGATAGGCGTACTCATTTTGATTCTTTTGTGGATCGCAGTGTTTATCCTGCTGATGCGGAAAGTCGTGCAGAAGCAGACGATCAAAGAGAGCATTCATGAGATCGCCGGAGGCAATCTGGATTATCAGACAGATGTTTCCAGACTTTCCGGAGATGATCTGGAGATGGCAGAAAATCTGAACCGCGTCCGTGACGGCATGCAGAAAGCATTAAATGAACAGATGAAGAGTGAACGTCTGAAGACAGATCTGATCACAAATGTTTCCCATGATATTAAGACACCGCTGACATCCATCATCAACTATGTGGATATACTGAAGCGGGAAAACATTCAGGATGAGAAGATCCGCAGCTATATTGATGTACTGGATCGTAAATCCCAGCGCCTGAAACATCTGACGGAAGATCTGGTAGAAGCGTCCAAAATCAGTTCGGGAAATATCCGTCTGGACATTCAGACGATTAACCTGAAACAGCTGATCAAACAGACTAATGGCGAGTTTGAGGAAAAATTCGAGAACCGTCAGCTGTCTATGGTATGCACTCTTCCGGAAGAGGAGATGCTGATTCGGGCAGATGGCAGAAGAATGTGGCGCGTTATTGAGAATCTCTACAATAATGCGGCAAAATATGCGATGCCGGGTTCCCGTATCTATGTGGATGGCATGTGTGCAGCCGGAAAAGTGACTGTGATTATTAAAAATATTTCGGAATCTCCACTGAATTTTGATGCGGAAGAGCTGATGGAGCGATTTGTACGCGGCGATGTATCCAGGAATACGGAAGGCAGCGGTCTTGGCCTGGAAATCGCAAGAAATCTTACCATTATGATGAATGGAAAATTTGACATCTATCTGGACGGAGATCTCTTTAAAGTCATCCTGACATTTAATCTGGCGCATAAAGAGCAGGAACCGGAAAATAAGGAGCAGGGACAGACAATGTCAGATGATGAAAAATAGAGTTGTGTCGCATAAAACAGAGAGCAACAAACTTATGTCAACAGTCTCTGACAGAAGGCGAATAACATCGCTTTCTGTCGGAGACTGTTTTTCTGTGCGGGATCGGGTCATCTGCTGTCGGAACTTGCGATGAAAAAAGATTGAGCCCGGGAGAATTAGTGCGTACAATAAAAGAGAACCGCATGTACGGACATGCTTTAACAATTTTATGCGCATTCGGAATCTTCTGAATGAAGATGCTGAGAGTATATTTCCAGTAAAAAAAGGAGGAGTAAAAACAGGTGGAAGAAGTACGTTACATGATATCTGATGCAGCGAATCTGCTGCATATGGAATCTCATGTGTTGCGTTACTGGGAAGAAGAATTAGATCTTAAGATACCGAGAAATGAAATGGGACACCGTTATTATACAAAAGAGAATCTGCAGCAGTTTGAGCAGATTCGCAGTCTGAAGGAGCAGGGCTATCAGCTGAAAGCCATTAAGATGCTGATACATAACCAGAATCCGCAGATCCGAAAGGAAGAGAGATTAAATATGCAGGGAGATTACAGAGAAGTGAGGGAAGAGCTTCCGGAAAATCATATCTGTATCGCAGCAGACACAGCAGATGGACAGGCCGTCAGGGCTGATAGAACCGAAAGTCATATGATGGAACATCCTGTGATGCATGTTTCGGAGTCGCAGATTCCGGAGGAGACGACGCCTCTGGAACAGTTCCGGAATATGATGTCCCAGATCGTGAAAGATGCCATTGCAGAAAACAATCAGGATCTGGGCAGAGAAGTAGGGGAGCAGGTAGGAGAACGCGTCCTCAAAGAAATGAATTATCTGATGCGGGAGCAGGAAGAACAGGAGGAAGAACGCTTTCGCAAACTGGATGAGGCTATCCGCAGCCGGCAGAAAAACAGCAGACGCAAAGAAGAAAAAGCAAATCGAAAAGAGCTGAAAAAGAGCCGCCGGGAATTTCGGAAAAAGAAAAAACAGAAGGTGCGTCTGCAACCGGGAAAAGTCTGAGGAATGAAGAAATGATAACGCGATGAACGGCAAAATGAAGCAGTATGAAAGCCAACAGAAATAAAAAGGAGCGCAGCTCCACAGAATCAGAAGAAACTGTGGAGCTGCGCTCCTTTTATTTTGTGCGTATATTTTGTACGGCTTATGCCTCAGAGATTACGCCTGTAGGACATGTACCTGCGCAAGCACCGCAGCTGATGCAGTTATCTGCATCGATTTCGAATTTTCCATCTCCCTCAGAGATAGCGCCAACTGGACATGCACCAGCACAAGCTCCACAAGATACACAACCGTCATTAATTACGTATGCCATTTTAAAATCCTCCTTAAATTAAAGTCTACAAATAAATAAGCTCTTAAGCTTAGGCATAATTCTAATACAAAAATCGCGGAATTGCAAGGGCTTTTCCCCCGGAAAATGGCTTCTAATTGACAGCTTTTGTCATTATGCTATAATTAGTTGAGTATAACATGGCATAATTATGATTCAATGGAAGTAAAACGGATAAAATGGTTGCAAAAGCAGCAAAGAGCAGAGTTCCGCCTGTAGACTGATTTTGCGTTGGTTAGTTGTTTTTTACTTATAATCAGGTTATTTGTTATTACCCGGGATGATATGCTAAAAGGCGATATTTTGCAGAGGAAACAAAAATGATAAAGAATATAAAATGTACGGAAAAAAGTACAAAAATCGCGCTGTTTATCAGTGGAGATCTGACAGAAAAAAACTGTTTCTATGATGAGCATGCGTTTGATGATCGCGAGGATATGGAGAAGATCCTGTTTTCGGTTTATGATGAGCATGAACGCAAAAACAGCAAACAGATGGAAGAAGGCTGCGGATTCCGTCTGTCCGCATTTTTGCAGAAAGCAGGGGCGCAGGCTGTGGATGAGATCCGTCTGAAATGTATGGATGGCTATGAGGCAGTGGTGCCGGAGCTGATGTCTCCGAGATATTATTTTCCGGGGTTGCCGGAGGGCAGTGAAGAGGGAAGAGAACGCCGGGGCATTCTGCTTTCCTTTTTTAAAAATGGCGAACGGGTAAAAGCATATCCCCACCCGACGATCATGTTTGGTCAGCAGGGGATCAATGATAAAAACAAAGATTATTTTGCAAAGGGACTGCGTTCCATTGTGGCAGGCGGCAGGGATCGTGCTTTCTGGGTAAAGGGCGATGCCATGGAGCGCAACCGTTATTTCGGCCTGGATCAGCTGTTTGAACTGAAAGGGGATGGCAGCTACGATGCGGAATATCTGGAAGCAACTATGGATGATGGCAGCATCAGACTGCTTCCGGCTGTGAAGATAACAGAACATTTCTGGAAGCAGGAACTGTGCATGAAAGATGCGGATGCAGAGCTTACATTAGTATCAGGCAATGACAGGGTTTCACTGACAGACCGTTCTGCCCTGTATTTTTTCCTTGCGGATGAAGAACTGAAGCAGGCAGGAGCTTGGGACGGCGAGCATATTATCGAGAAGCTGGATGGGATTCTGGCTGGAAATGAAGTAGTTCGGGAAGAGACGCAGGAGTATCGGATTCCGCAGACAAAAGAGGCGGAAAGTGACTTCGTGATCGGCATTACAGACCGGGAAGGAATCCGTCATGCTTACTGTTATTCGATTACTGAATTAAAGGACGCATATTCTGATTTACTGAAAGAGCTTTCTATCGTGTATTATAATCATAACATGGATCATGGAAAAGGCGGCATGCGTCGGGTTACGGCTCATGGATGGATGCTGAAAGATCTGCTTACGCTTCTGCCGGGTATCGGCGGGATTGAAACGATCGAGGAAGGCGGACTGCATTTTAATGTTCTGACGGCAGATGGTTACAAAGACCGGATGCGGATGGAGGGAAATGAGCTTACAGCATTTTCCTATATGCTGGCATTTGAACATGATCAGAGAACACAGACCGGAGAGGAAGCCGGAGATACCAGCAGCTGGGATGACGGAGAGATGCATTTTTGCTCATGGGAAAAAGGAATGACTCCATGGAGAATTTACTGCGACAAAAACAGCGCTGGTCCTGCTGTATACAAAAATGTATGCGGATTTGAGGTTAAGATGGTATAAGATTGGGACATGACCGCAGTCTTATACAAAAAAGAGGAAAGAGATTGAGGTTAGGGTACTATGAAGGATCATTTTGAAAGAGTTATTGACTATATGCGTATTTCCATTACGGACAGATGCAATCTGCGCTGTCGTTATTGCATGCCGGAGGACATTGAATTTGTTCCACATGACAATATTTTGCGTTATGAGGAATTTATCCGTCTGGCAAAATTGTTTGCAAAACAGGGTATCCGCAAGATAAAAGTAACTGGTGGAGAACCGCTTGTACGACACGGCTGTCAGGATTTTATCCGTGATCTGAAAAGCATTGATGGCATTGATAATGTTACGCTGACGACAAATGGCGTGTTGTTGGACCGTTATCTGCCGGATCTGCTGGATGCAGGGGTAGATGCCATCAATATCAGCCTGGATACGATGCAGAAGGATAAGTATTTTCGCATTACCGGTCGGGATGAGTTTGATCAGGTATGGAGAGGCATTCAGAATACGATGGCAGCAGGCATGAAAGTAAAATTAAACTGCGTGCCGATCGGTGGTGTAAATGATGATGAGATAGCAGATTTCTTTGAACTTGCCCGAAAGAATCCCATCGATGTGCGTTTTATTGAAATGATGCCGATCGGTCATGGCCGTGAATATGATGCCGTTAGTGTGGAAGATATTCTTGACCAGCTGAAAAACAGATACGAAGGGATTGAAGAGATCCAGAGAAAGAAAGGGAACGGCCCGGCTGTTTATTTTGAAAATGAAGAGTTTCGGGGAAGCATCGGTCTGATCGGTGCCGTTCATAAAAAATTCTGTGAAAGCTGCAATCGTATCCGTCTGACTTCCGAAGGATTTTTAAAACTCTGCCTTTACTACAGCGAGGGAGTAGATCTTCGTTCTCTGGTACGGGGCGGGGCATCGGATGAAGAGATCACAGCAGTGATCGCCCAGGCAATCGCAAATAAGCCGCAGGAGCATCATTTCTCCTGTGATGCAGTCAATACAGTAGATAATATGTGTGGAGGTCAGTCCACACCGCTGGAAGAGTACAAGAACATGTCCCAGATTGGAGGATGATGATGGAGCAGAATGCTCAGAACAGTCATGCAAAAGGGGCGCAGCCTTATCTGCATGAAGTACAATATTATGAAACAGACGGAATGCGTATCGTGCACCATTCCAATTATATCCGCTGGTTTGAGGAAGCGCGGCTGGCGGCCTTGAAAAAAGATGGCATGGATTATGACCGGATGGAGGAGGAAGGAATCATCATTCCTGTGCTTTCCGCATCCTGTGAATATAAAATGGCGGTACATTATGGCGAGACTGTAAAAATCTATTCGGAAATCGATTCATTTAACGGTCTGCGCTTTGGTGTGCGGTATCAGATCTATGACATGGAGGAAAAAGTCCTGCATGCCACAGGAACAACGACGCATTGTTTCCTGGACCGCAATATGAAGCCGATGAATGTGAAGCGGCATGCGCCGGAAGTATATCAATATTTTCAGGCAAAGGCAGATGCGTATGATAATAAATTCTGATTTAGCGGTGGTGCTCAATACAATGCTAAATCAGAAATTGCTATGTATAGTTGAAGCTGTCACAGGAGAAACTGTCAATATTGAGAGAATTATGAAATTTCATTGCATAATTACCCAAAACATATTATAATACTTTAGATTAAAATAAGGAGGTACTGGAAATGGCACAGGTAACAAAAGACACTCTGATCGGTGAATTATTACAGATGGATGTTGAGCGTGTTGCACCAATCCTTATGAACATTGGTATGCATTGTCTTGGATGCCCGTCTTCACAGATGGAAAGCATCGAGCAGGCTGCTATGGTTCATGGCGTAGATGCTCAGGGACTGGTTGACCAGATCAATGATGCGCTTGCAGCAAAATAAGAATCTGAAAAGAATATTAAAAAGGAATGTCAGGATGATAAAGCAGTTTATTATCAGAGGACATTCTTTTTTTATTAAAAAAAGCAGAATCTATGAAAATAGCATCATAGATTCTGCTTTTATAATTTTTATATATGTCAGATAGTCTGCTTATTTGTATGCAGATCAGCAGGGTAAACCACATGGCATATCTTTGATATCAGATATACTTTAACTAATTACATCGTCTCAGCCAGTGTCTGCAATGCTTTTTCTGCAAGAAGTGTCTGGCTGTGTTCTCTGAAAAATGCTTCTGCGCCCGGCGTATAATTTTCCGGTTGTGTATATTCCGCAATGGTATTGTATACTTTATAAAACTCGGACAGGGAATGTGCTCCCTGATGTGCCACCAGATGATAGGAATGATCCCGTGTATCTTTGTAGATCGCATTGTCTCCTGTATAGAAGCCTTTCAACAGATCAGCCAGCTGGAATGCAGTATCTAGGCTGGAGAAGGAAAACATCTTGACTGCTTCACGTTCCGGTTCTTCCTTTTGAGCGTTTGCAGAAGTGTCGCCAGACTGGGAAGCGCGGTTTTGTTTTTCCTTTTCTTTTTGGATGCGGTCGATCATGTCAAGAATATCTTTCCCCGGATCATGCAGCAGAGGATTTTCATTTTCCGTGAAAGCATCTTCAGGATGGATGTCTTCTGTGGCATTGGAAAAATTGGAAAAACGGGTATCTAATTCTTCCGGAGACTCTACTTTGGTTATGATAAGCATAACGCTTTCGGAAGAAAGGGGCACCGCTTCGATCATCAGCGGGATATCTTCTGCTTCAAATCCATATTCTGCCGCCGCCTGCTGCATCATATCCTGAAAGAGCAGTTTTGCTTTTTCAGAACCGTAGGCAAGTTCGCTGAGTTTAATCTGACGGTTGGCAAGATCTTCTCTTGTCAGAGTGCAGCGAATCTGGTTGTCATTTACTTTTTCTATTTTCATATTGATCACTTCCTTATTGTTGAAAAATAATACTCTTCAGTAAATTGAAAGAAGGTTGTTTTATATCATGATACATATCATGGAAACACTTTGTATAAAATATTGCAAAAACCCAATGTTTTATGTTTCATTGTATAAAAAAATAGATATAACGTCAAGCTGTTGAAATCTGAAAAATTTATGAAATATATGAAAAACAGGGGAAGATGACGGTAAAAGCGTATTTCATGACATTTATAGAAGTGTATCATGTGGAAGGTTCGGCTAATGGTATAAGGATTGTGCAGGACATGAACAAATTATAAAAAAAGAATAAAAATGAAAATACTAGTTGAAAAAAGTGCAGGGGTATGTTATAAAATATGCAGAAGCTTCCGGTTTGACCGGCAGTTCCTTTTAGAAGATACAATTTAAGTCAGGGTTTTATGCGATTCTCTGCATGTTCAGACCCTTTATTCTTAAATCAGATCTATATGTAATCTTTTATATCCCGATTTTAGTATTGACGCAGCAGCCTGCAACATTCATAAGGCAGACTGCATATTTACGGCTTGTTACTGTAGTTTTGCCGGGGAGGACAGGAAGCTTTTGAATATACAGCTTTCTTTCACACCGCTCGTGACTGCAGGAAAGGTCAGAAAGAAAACGGACAGACAGGAGGGATGGGAAACAATCGTACAAAATGTATTCCTGACAGAAAAATAGTAACTGAAAACGGCGAAGAGCCAGCAACATAAAGCGCTAAAGGCGTGTATGAGGCCGAATGACTATAGATGGATTGAAAAAAGACGAATTAAAAGACAGGACAGGAAACGGACGGTACGAAAAAAATTATAATATATCACATCAGAGCGGAACCAGGAAAAGAGGTGGTTTGACTTGTGAAAAATTGCAGGTTTGACACCAACAAAGTACTGCTGGTAGAATTGCAGTCCTATGAAGATCAGGGAATCTCCCTATGGTTGGAAGGCGAACCCAGCAGTTCAGAGGCTGTGACGGGTGTCATGACCGTAAAAGAAGCCAATCAGTATATGCGGGATTATGTGATCGACGACGGAGTTGTCAGCGAGATACGGTTTGACCGCGTTACACGGGAATAAAAGAATAACATGATTGTTTCAATGGTAACATAATAAAGCAATAAAAACAGCTGAATGCCAATCGTCCCTGAAATATCAGAAGCATTCAGATTCCGGTGGGGACAGTGTATGCTGTTCCTGCTGGAAAATTGATGATATAAGTATAAAGATGATAGAAAAAGCTCAGAAGATATCGCATGATATCAAGGTGTCAGGATCACAGGTAACGAATAACAGATAAATGACAGGTAAACAATATCTTAAGAAATAAAAGTGGAAAAGGACAAGGGGTTCATGATATAATGAGCGCAAGAGAGTCAAGATACTCGTATGATTAACGAACGGCGAATGTTGATCATAAGCTGCTTTTGCTTATGATATACTAACTATAAGAGTGCTGGAAAGAGTTGGTAAAAATGCCGGAGCCGATATGGAAAGGAGCGCCCATGGATTCACGGAAGAAAAATAGGAAACCTTGGATGATTGCTGCCGTGATCATAGTGATCGTAGTTGTGATTGCAGTTATAGCAGGGGCAGTATTGATGAAAAAGTATACGCCGTCTAAAGAACAGACGGATTATACGGAATATTATAATCTGACAAAAGAGAATGAGATGATCGTAGTGGTAGATAATACACGGTCTGCCACCAACGGATTTTATATAGATGGTCATGCATATGTAGATTACGATACAGTGCATGACAGCATAAACAGCAGATTTTTCTGGGACAGCACAGAGCAGGTGCTGCGTTATGCACTGCCAGATAATCTGATCTCCGTAGGAGCGGATACCAATGAATATACGCTGGGGAAGGAAAAGAAACAGGAGTCTTATACGATCTGTAAAGTCGTAGATGGAAAGATGTATCTTGCCATGGACTTTGTGGAAGCCCATACGGCAGTGCGATACAAACATTACGAATCGCCGGAGCGTCTGGTGGTATCTACCGAGTGGGGGACACTGAAATATACTAAGATCAAAGGAAACACTGAGATCCGTCAGAAAGGCGGTGTAAAGAGCCCGATCCTTTCTGAAGTGAGCAAAGGCACATTGGTAAAAGTTCTGGATGCCGGAGATAACTGGTCTAAAGTATGTACGGAAGATGGATTTATCGGATATGTGAAAAATAAAAAACTTGGAAAATCACAGGATGTGGTAACGGAAAGCACTTTTGAGGAGCCACAGTATACCCATATCAAAAAGAATTTCCAGATTAATATGGCATGGCATCAGGTAACCAATCAGACAGCGAACAGCAGGGTATCACAGGTGTTGTCTACTGTCAGTGGTGTGAACGTGATTTCTCCGACCTGGTTTTATCTGAATGATGATCAGGGCGGCATTGCTTCTCTGGCAAGTTACGATTATGTAAGCTATTGCCATTCCAAAGGCATTGAAGTGTGGGGTTTGGTCAGCAATCTCGAGAATTCAGAAGTAGATAATGCGAAAGTATTAAATACAACTTCCACCAGAGACAATCTGGAAAATCAGATTATTGCAGCAGCGATCCAGTATGATCTTGATGGTATCAACCTGGATTTTGAATCTTTGAAAAGTAAAGTGGGAGACGGGTTTATCGAATTTGTCCGGGAACTTTCCCTGAAATGTGCCAATAATGATCTGGTGCTCTCTATCGATAATTATACGCCATCTTCTTACACCAATAACCTGTATCAGCGTGCTGAGCAGGCAAGATTTGCAGATTACGTTATTCTGATGGCATACGATGAACATTATGACGGATCAGATGAAGGATCTGTGGCATCGCTTTCCTTCGTAAAGGATGGTGTGGAGCAGACATTAAAAGATGTTCCGGCAGAGCAGCTGATCCTTGGTATCCCGTTCTATACCAGAGTATGGGCGTTGACTCAGGATGAGACGGCAGAGAACGGATATACCCTCTCAAGTGAGGCGGTCGGCATGAGTGAAGTAGATTCCCGTCTTGCGACCAATGGAGTTGACACGAAGTGGCTGGATGATTGTGGCCAGTACTATGCCGAGTATCAGAAAGATGGCGTTACCTATAAGATCTGGATCGAGGATCAGAACTCCATTGAAGAGAAACTGAAAGTATATCAGGAAAATAATCTTGCAGGTGTATCTTTCTGGAAGCTGGGATTTGAGAAAAGCAGCATCTGGGATACTGTGAAAAAATATGTAAACTAGAATCTGCAAAATCGGAATGAGGAACGAAGAACAGTCATACATTGATAAAAACCGGATTTTTTGGAGAGAATTTGAAGAAAAAACTGGAGATCATGATGGCTGTTCTTTTTTTAGTCTTTTCAGCTGTGATTGGAAGAGTAAGTGCGGAATGTGTGGCAAAAGCGAAGGGGGCTGAGACGGATAAGAACGGGGACACGATTTGTATCTGTGTGGATGCCGGTCATGGGGGAACTGATCCTGGAAAAGTGGGTGTGAACAACATTGAGGAGAAAGAGATCAATTTACAGATTGCAAAAAAATTACGGACGTCATTGGAAAAACAGGGATTTCAGGTAGTCATGACCAGGACGGGAGAAGCAGATCTTTCGGAAGCAGGCGCTGACAATGCGAAAGTTTCTGATATGCGAAACCGTGTGGCATTTATCAAAAAAAAGAAAGCGGCCTTTACCGTCAGTATTCATCAGAACAGTTATACGGCGGAGTCTGCCCACGGTGCGCAGGTGTTTTATTACAGTGAATCCGCAGAGGGGAAAAAGCTGGCGGAACATATACAGGCAAGCCTGAAAGCGCTTGTGGATGGGGAAAATACCAGAGAGGTAAAAGCGAACAATTCTTATTATATGTTAAAGAAAACCCCCACTCCCACTGTAATCGTGGAGTGCGGGTTTCTGAGTAACTATGAAGAAGCACAGCAGCTCTGCCAGGATGACTATCAGCAGCAGCTTGCCACCGGCATTACTGCTGGAGTATGTGCTTATCTGAAAACAGTTTCTGATTTCAAATCTGAAAAACAATAAATCATTAATATGTCCAGCTAAACCGTTCATAAGCGTTGATGATCTTCGTATTTTTATATTCTATCTGACGGGAAAGTTGGGAGCCGTAATTCAGATGGACATGTCCATGCACCATATATTTCGGCTGGTAAGCATCCAGAAGCTTGATAAAGGATTCAAATCCTTTGTGGGCATGGGAATCCCAGTCGCCCAGTTGATAGGCTGGTGAATGAGTCAGCAGGATATCGAAGCCTTTGTGCTTTTTTAACTGAAAGACAAGACGGCGGATGCGTCGCTGCATTTCTTTTTCAGAATACATATATTTTCCGTCGCGGTAGCGGATGGAACCGCCAAGCCCAAGGATACGGACGCCTTCGTGCACATAGATTTTGTCATCAATGCAGATGCATCCTTCCGGTGGAATCGTGTCATACTTTTCGTCATGATTGCCGTGTACATACAGCAAAGGGACATTGGTACATGTTACTAGAAAGGAAAGGTAACGGGGATCTAAGTCGCCACAGGAAAGGATGATGTCGGTATTGGTAATGGGATTGGCATTATAGTGATCCCACAGTGCCGTGGATTCTGTGTCAGCTATTGCCATGATGTTCATCGGAAGGTTCCTCCTTATTCGTTCCACCCAGTCTTACGACAGCTTGGGCTTCCTGTTTCAGTTCGTGGATGGCGGGGATGCGCCCGTCGATATTGTCGCACAACCAGTCCATGGTAATGATCTCGGACAATGGCAGTTCACTGTCGTGTGCACCATGTTCTGCACCGGTCTGATCTTTGATAATGCCGCAGAAAGGATGCAGTTCACAGTTACAGATGGCATTACGCAGTGTCTCTAAAAGTTTCCGGGTGCTGTATTCGATTCCCGGTGCCCAGATCAGGTCGATTACGCTGGCAGACATGCCCCACCAGTAGTTCAGCGCCTTTTCTCCTTCTTCCCTGCCTTCCCGGTTCCAGATACCAGAGCTGATGCTGCGGACGATCCGTTCATAATATTTACCCCAGTGCCATACAGGGATGGCAAGGTTGACAGGGCGTTTACCGTTGATCCGGTACAGACCAAACTGACGGGAAGCTTTTTTCGGGATGATCATATCCTGATTGGAGATCAGATCTACTCCTTTTCCGAGAAATTTTTCGGTCAGGTTAAAACCGAGATTTTTTAATGTAGTAGACCATTCCAGATAAATGACAGCTTTGGGATTTACCATTTTGACACCCATGGCAAAGGCATTGATGTTTGCCGTCATACCATAGATCGGGTAATCTGCGATATAGCCGATGCGGTTGGATTCAGTCAGGATTCCCGCAAGAACCCCGTTTAAAAATTTTGCTTCATACATCCGGCCGTAGTAGGTACGGATATATTTGTGGGAAGCGTTCAGGGAACAGTTAAGGATCTTAACTTCCGGATGATTTATGGCTGCTTTCAAACTGGCTTCCATAAATTCCGGTGTGGTGGTAAAGATGATCTCGCAGCCGTCCTGAATGGCTTTTTCTATGGTCTGTAATGCCTCTTCCGTGCCGGAAACATTGTCATAGCAGACGGTAGAGATGGTGTCAGAGAATTTGTCCTCCAGATACATACGTCCAAGTTCGTGGCTGTACGTCCAACTGGAAGTTTCGGCTGTTTTTGCATGGATGAATGCAATCTTGTAATTTGGCATTTCTTTGACCGGTGTGAGGATCCGGTTGAAAAAGTTTCGCTTTGGCTCTTCTACCGGGAGCGGATCCAGCTTGACGTCTACTTCTTTGTTGTTGTCCAGCAGCAGGATCTCATTCCACATTTTTCTCAGGTTGATTTCGATTTGAGCCGGTGTTTCCGAGCATAATTGCCGGTAGCCAAAGAGGTCAATGTAAGTCAGCATGGCATCTGCGGCCGTGATCTGCAGTTCCTGTCCGCCGAGGGTATCAAAGACCTGAGAGAACCGTACATAAGCAGAGCGCAGATCCATACGCTCTTCCAGTGACCAGCGGTCATATTTTCGTTTCCCGGCAAATTCCATCAGCTGATAGTAGCTGCCTTCTTTGGAAAAGAACATGTAGTTGGCATTGGTAGAGTTATAGAAATCCAGATATTCGTAGTAAAGTTTTGTTTCGTGATCGTTATTTCGCGCCGGAAGAATCCGGGTCACATAGCCGGGGATCGTATCTGCGTTGCAGAATTTTAATACGCTGACACGTTTATTTCCTTCCTGAACATAATAGTAATTCATATATTCGTAGGCGCGGATCGGCTCACGGATGCCTTCGCTCAGATGCGAATTATAAAGATATACCCATTTGGAAGAAAACTCAGATCCCTCTTCCAGCACAGGCATAAAGTTCGGGGCAAAAGCAGTGGAACGTCCGGCGGTCTTTGTGCCAACGATGCGGTCTGAAGGAATATCGATCAGTCCTAGCGGCACTTCGCCTGCGGTCTCGCAATCCTTCAGAAGGTCATCCAGAGCGGGCAGCGTTTCCTGACCGGAGTTCTGGATGGCACGTTTGCCTCGTTTTACGGCTGCGCGGTAGTTTTCAAAATTCATAGTCATCGCCTCCTACTATTAGTGCTTTTATGGTTAAATCCTGATTTTTAAAATTTAGATACTGTAAATTGTCTGTTCAGGGTTCCTGATACTACAGGAATATTTTGGGTATCATAATTTCAGATATTTTCCTTTTTATACATAGATAAAATACCACGCATGAACGACAGTGACAAGTAGGTAACCGGTACTTTTTTCGAACCATTTTTGCAGAACTAGTCCGATTTTTTTACAGAATCTGGTTATTGGAAAAGAAGGAATGAATGTTACAATTTCGTTTCAATCGACACAAAAGAGTTGTTCTGCTATTGTTCTGTGGTATAATAAAATTTATGAAAACTTTAGTAGAAAAAATAAATGTAGAACAGATACAATCAGATATTATGAAAGAAGCAGGGGCGTTGATTCGCAGAGGCGAACTGGTGGCTTTCCCTACAGAAACGGTATATGGCCTTGGCGCAGATGCACTGTCTGAAGAAGGGGCGAAGAAGATCTATGCAGCAAAAGGACGTCCTTCCGACAATCCGCTGATCGTACATATCGCAGAGTTTTCTGCACTGGATGCGATCACAGCACGGATTCCGGAGGAGGCGAAAATATTGGCAGATGCTTTCTGGCCGGGACCGTTGACGATGATCTTTCAGAAAAACGAGAAAGTGCCATTGACAACCACCGGTGGACTGGAGACGGTAGCAGTGCGTATGCCGAGTCATCCGGTAGCACTGGCGCTGATCCGTGAGGGCGGAGGTTATATTGCAGCACCAAGCGCCAATACTTCCGGTCGTCCAAGCCCGACACTGGCCAGCCATGTATATGAGGATTTGCAGGGGAGGATTCCATTGATCCTGGATGGCGGTCCGGTAGGGATCGGTCTGGAGTCTACCATTGTCGATCTCAGTGGTGACGTGCCAATGATCCTGCGTCCGGGTTATATCACGCAGGAAATGCTGCAGGAGAAGATAGGAAACGTGCTGGTAGATCCGGGGCTGATCGCAGCGGATTCCACACAGCGTCCGAAAGCACCGGGCATGAAGTATAAACATTATGCGCCAAAAGCACAGCTGACGCTGATAAAAGGAGACAGTGCAGCTGTTGTAGACAAGATACGTTCTCTGACACAGGAGCATGTACAAAAAGGAGAAAAAGTCGGTATTATAGGTACAGATGAAACATTGTCTGCGTATGAAAATGCTGTTGTGAAAAATATTGGAAGCAGAGATGACGAGGATGCGATCGCACGGCATCTGTATGCAGTTCTGCGGGAGTTTGATGAAGAGAAGGTAGATGTGATTTTTTCTGAGTATTTTGATACACCGAGGATTGGATCTGCGATCATGAACCGTCTGCTGAAAGCTGCCGGTCATCAGGTCATTGAGGTGTAACGGAAAAGGCGGGGATTTATGGTAAAACTGAAAAAAATAATATTTGTGGCTCAGAGCGGCACCTGCAGAGCGCCTATGGCAATGGGACTTATGCGGGAAGCGCTTCCTGATTGTGAAGCAGAGATACTGGCACGGGGGCTGGTAGTTCTTTTCCCGGAGCCATTGAATCAGAAGGCAGAAGCTGTCATGATCAGCAATGGGATCAAGCTGGAAGGATACATGTCTTCTCCATTGGTAGAAGAAGATTTTGCACCGGACACGTTGATCATTGCTTTGAATTCTGATCTGAAAGAAAAGCTCCTGACCAAATTTCCGGAAGAAGAAAATGTATATCTTCTGACGGATATTACAGGAGATGAACTGGAGATCATGGATCCGTATGGTGGAGAGTTAGTAAGTTACGGACTCTGTTTTGAATCTATGGTAAAACCGATTCGGACACTGGCGGGATTGTTGCGGGAGCGGCAGTTTATGCTAGATACTGACGATACGGCTGTAGAAAAGGAAATTTATCGGGAGGTCAGCACCAAGGAGATAGAGAAAAATGGAAAAGACGAGTGAAAAAAGACAGGATTACATATCATGGGATGAGTATTTTATGGGTGTGGCAAAACTGTCAGCCATGAGATCCAAAGATCCCAATACACAGGTGGGTGCCTGCATCGTCAGCGAGGATAACAAGATTCTTTCCATGGGATATAACGGATTCCCCATCGGATGCTCAGATGATGAGTTCCCGTGGAACCGGGAAGGAGAACCGCTGGACAATAAATATTTCTATACGACTCACAGTGAATTAAATGCGATTCTGAACTACCGTGGTGGAAGCCTGGAGGGCGCCAAGATCTATGTGTCATTATTTCCATGTAATGAATGCGCAAAAGCAATCATTCAGTGTGGCATCAAGACGGTTGTTTACGCGGATGATAAATACGAGGCTACCGCATCTGTGATTGCATCCAAGCGGATGTTCCGTGCATCAGGGGTAAAACTTGTACATTATGAACATAGCGGAAGAAAAATCGAGATAGAATTATAGCAATTTGTATAAAAGCATGCTATACTATATACAGAAACCGTTATGGTAATGACGCTTATATAGATAGTATAAAATAATAAGCAGTGTATATGGTTTGCTATGGTGGAGAATATCAGGGGTTGTGAAAATATATAGTGGGAAAACCATAGTAAGTGTTTCAAATATGGAAAGACACACTGAAATGTGTAAGGAATGGAGAGGGGATGTTTTTATGAACACAAAACGCATTATTACGATCGGACGACAGTTTGGAAGTGGAGGCCGCGAAGTTGGACAGAAGCTGGCAGAACGGTTGGGAATTCCATATTATGACAGAGAGCTTCTGGCTCGTACTGCAAAGGAAAGCGGATTGTCAGAAGCCGTGCTCAAAAACTATGACGAGCGGCCGAGAAGCCTTTTGTTTACCGCGGCAACAGATCCTTATGCATTTGGCATGCTCAGTGCGGGAGTGGATGAAAGCATAGAGAACCGCGCATTAAACGCTACCATGAAGACGATTTGGGCGATTGAGAAAGAAGGTCCCTGTGTTATTATCGGAAGGGCGGCAGATTATTTCCTGAAAAATCCGGAGGAAGCACTGAAAGTATTTATCTATGCACCGATGGATATCCGTATTAAGACTGTTATGGCGCGGGAAGATCTTACGGAAGATAAAGCAAGAAAGCTGATCTTACAGACGGATAAAAAGCGTGCGGCTTTCTATAATTTCTATACCATGAAAGAATGGGGTGCTATGGCAAGTTATGACATCTGCCTGAACAGTGGTATGATCGGTGTGGATGGCGCGGTGGACACGTTGGAAAAAATTGTAAAACTGTGATTAAAATGGACGGAGAAAATGTTTTTTCTCCGTCCATTTTGGCATTATATTTTTTCGGCGGTGCATCTATACTTTGGCATTAGCGAATGGTTAAATCAGAATTTATAAAGCATTTTCGGTTTTATTTCTCCAGATTCTCCAACGCGAACAGTGCAGCTCCCAGCGCACCGACAATCTCCGGCTCCTCGCTGATATAAAGTTTTGTACCAAGCTTTTCTTCCAGAGAGCGGACAACACCGGAATTTTTGGCAACACCTCCGGTCATCATGCAGACCCCTTCGATGCCGACCCGTTTCAACAGGGAAATGGCTTTGCCGGCGATGGCATTGTGGATACCGTGGGCGATATCTGCTTTTTCCTTGTTCTGTGCAATCAGGGAGATGACTTCAGATTCCGCAAAGACGGAGCACATGCTGGAAATTTCGATATTTTCTTTCCAGTCTTTTGATACCGGTCCAAGTTCTGCGGTGGAGATTTCCAGTGTGCGCGCCATCATTTCCAGAAAGCGCCCGGTACCGGCGGCACATTTATCATTCATGACAAAATCGGTCACATCCCCATTTTCATTCAGGCGGATGGCTTTGGAGTCCTGTCCACCGATATCCAGAATCGTGCGTATATCCGGGTTCAGATAATGTGCGCCCTTGCCATGACAGCTGATCTCGGTCACATTGCTGTCGGCAAATGAAATGCTGACGCGTCCGTAGCCGGTGGAGACGATATTGGAAAGATCTTTACGCTCCAGTTCGGCCTTTCCCAAAATATCATTTAAAATGCGGTCCGCACTGTCCATGCTTTTTGCTCCTGTGCGAATGACAGAAAAAGCTTTGATTGTTTTATTTTCGTCCAGAATGACAGCGTTGGTGGATGTGGAACCACTGTCAATGCCAAGTACATACATATGCCCGTCCTCCGTAAGATGTTTTTCAATGGTGTTTGTCCGGGCAGAAGGTTCGGATTTTCCTGCATGGAGGGATTCCAGAAAAGCTTCCGTCCGCGTCAGGATCTGTCCGCTGCCCTGTCTGGTGGCATCGGTCTCCACCAGTACAAGTGGAATATCGCCCCGTTCCCGCAGCATTTCATATTCATAAGAATACACATCGCAGAATTTAATCGTGTGGTAGATGATGCCGTCAATACGGTCTTTCATGCCGTCAATGAACTGGCTGCGGTTGGTGGCATCCATCATGCGCATACAGGGGATCTGGTTCAGCATGTTCCAGGCGTATTGAGATAAGAGCTGATGTTCGGAATCGACATCTTTTATTGTAAAGCCTCGTGTGATGCCTGTGCAGGTCAGGTCAAATACGATCTCGGCACCGTTATTTTCCAGAAGATTGCGTAGGTCGTTTCCCGGTCTTGCACCGGCCAGACCGACAGCTATTTTGTGATCGGAAAACGGTGCATCGTTCAGCTGTTCTGCGGCTGATTTTCGTTTCAGGATTTCCTGAAGTTTTTTCCAGGTAAAATTTTTTCCGGAAAAAGCAGCGTAGGAATGGATCATTTCCAGCAGCTGTTTTTCATAAAGTTCCACGGCAAAATCTGTTACCTTTCTTGGAATATCCATGAGGTAAATGAATTTGTCCGGGTAATGGTGTTTTAAGGTGTCATAAAGGCGGCGGATGCTGTCGCAGCAGGTGGTAAGGATAATGCCGTCATAATCTTTTGTGGCAATATCTTCCAGCACGGCTTTGGAATAAGAACACATATTTGCGTGCATCCATGCCTCCGCCTGTGGAAAACCGGTCACATCCGGCTCGATCCTGTGGATATCTGTGCCCATGGCCTCAAAGATCTCGACAGGAGTATATTTGCATACATATCCTAGCATGATTTCCTCTTTCTGTTATTAAGTATATCAAAGCAGCTCCAGAAACGCTTCCAGTCGCGTTTTGATCTGGCCATCGTGGCTGTTTCGCCGGTCCATGCCGTCTCCATCCAGACTCAGGAACGGAATGCCGGTCTTTTTTATCTCGTCTTTTAGGAGCATGACACCGCCGGAAGACTGTTTGCAGCCCCAGTGGCAGAAATTGATGACGCCATCTGCATGAAGCTCTGTTGCCAGATCGGACACCATGCGGGCTTTCCGGTCATAGCTGCCATTGTAGACGTTGCACAGCATTTTTTTTGCCAGAGCTTCCAGTGGACGTGTGGTATCCAAAGGTTCCATGTAATCTAAGTTCATCTCCGTCGTGATGAGCTGATAGTCGTCTTTCAGGTTGAAGTATTGCTGCAGCGTTTCCTGATAATAAGGATACAGATGTACCCATAGGATCTTCTTCCCGTGAAACTCTGGCGCGGCTTTTGCTTCTTTATACAGCTGCTGGAAAAATCGCAGCATTTCCGGTGTGCCAATGATCAGATGTGTGGCGAAAAGCATGAACATCTGAAGGGTCAGTGTGCTTGGATAATCTTTATGACTCGTTTCCATCAGAAATTTGTGGTAATATTCTTTTGAAAGATTTTCCCGTTCCAGTATTTCCGAAAGTCGCTGAAAATCCATTTTTTTCCCAAATTGCTGTTCCAGCATTCGAATCATTTCCTCAAGCTGATCTACAACATAATGCAGCGCATCCGGCGAGTAGTCGTTTGGAATGTCCAGCATGTAGCAGGGAACATGGTGTTTCTGAGACAGATGCCGGAACGTGTTGACATTGCCGTCACAGATCATGGATGTGGTGGTGGCAAAAGCCGCCGGTGGAATGATGCCGGAATCAATGGCTCCGATAAATGTCTTATGATAAGAACACAGCGTGGAGGCGATCCCCTCGCTTTCGGCATGGTCGATCAGGGAATCTTCAATGTAAAATCCGGACAGATAGGACGACAATGCTTCTGCGGAAAGACAATACAGGTCAAAACATTGCAGGATCTCTACCGGGGTAAAGATATTGACCCATGCGGTCTGTTCCGGACGCTGCAGTGCTTCCAGTACATTTCCGATGGCGTAGTTGTTCAGATACTGATAAGCATCCGGGATCTTTTTATCCAGAAAATGTCCGGTGCGGAATTTTTCCAGATGCAGGCCGGCTTTGATCATGCGAAAAGCGGCGGTCTTATGTTCCGGTGCGATCTTTTTTATGATATTTCCATAGGTTTTTGCTGCTGGCATAAAAATCCTCATTACTTTTTCATAATTTCTGGGAAAAAGTGTATCATAAAATTGTGACAGCGTCAAAACAGCCATGCATGTTTAAAATGAGTTAGGTAACTAAACGGAACGTTGTTGGGGCACTGGAGTTATAAGGGAACAAATTGAGGTAACCTGTGAGGCCTATGAAGCAGTTCACAATAAACAATAAGGATGAACGGATAATCAGATGAGATACTGGAGAAAAAAATATGTAAAATTAAAAATAGAGAATGCAGCCATAAAGACAGGGATTTTCCTGTTGCTTCTGTTTCTGCTTTTGGCGATAAGTGTACAGGTGGCAAAGGCTGAACAGACGGAAGAGTCCTGGATCAGCTGGCCTTCCAGCAGTGCACAGGCGCCATTGTCTGCGGATAGGATCTGGAAAGGGCAGGATGTGTGGAATCAACAGCAACGGCAGATAGATCTGATGTTTACCAGCGATATCCATTCGCATCTGGAACCGTTTCAAACGACGTATGGCGGCAAACAGCAGAGTGTCGGTGGTCTGGCGCGGATGATGACACTGATCCGGCAGCATCGTGAAAAGAATCCGGATACACTTCTGCTGGACGGTGGCGACTTTTCCATGGGAACGGTCTATCAGCTGCTCTATCAGGAGGAAGCACCGGAGCTTCGTATGTTTGGGTACATGGGATATGATGCCGTAACGCTGGGTAATCATGAATTTGATTACAAAGGAACCGGGCTGGCAGAGATGCTGGAGACTGCGGTGGACAGCGGAGATACACTGCCTGCTTTTGTGCTGTGTAATGTGAAATGGTCTGCCACAGGAAATGATCAGGAAACGCAGTTGAAGGAGGCGTTTGAAGCATATGGCATCCGCCCTTATATTATGGTAGAGAAAAATGGCGTGCGCATTGCCATTACCGGAGTAATGGGAAAAGCGGCAAAAGAGTGCATCAACAACTGTCCGTTATATTTTGAAGACCCGGTCACGGCGGTAAAACGCACGGTGGCGGAGATTGAGGAAAAGGAAGATCCGGATATGATCATCTGCCTGTCCCACAGCGGTACGCGAAAAGATCCGGAAAAATCAGAGGATGAGAAGCTGGCGGAACAGGTTCCGGATTTGGATGTGATCGTCAGCGGACATTCCCATCGTGTGTTAAAGGAAGCGATCCGAAAAGGAAATACCACCATTGTATCTGTGGGAGAATATGGAGAGCGTATTGGTTCTCTGTCGCTGAAACAGCGTACTGATGGAAGCTGGGGCGTAACAGATTATCATTTGACTTCTCTGACGGATAAGGTCGCAGAAGATCCGAAAACGGCAGAACAGTTACAGACATTTTCTGCTATGATTGACACCAGATACCTGAGTACCTATGGATATACGACGGATCAGGTGCTGGCAGAAAATCCGTGGGAATTTTCTTCATCGGATGCACTTTATGACAGCGGAGAGGAAAATCCTCTGGCAGATCTTATGTCGGATGCCTTTTTCTATACCGCATCCAATTATTCCGATGCCGGGGAAAAAGTAGATGTGGCAGTTGTTCCCAGCGGTTGTGTCAGAGATACGATCATTACCGGCGAAGTGACGGTGGAAGATGTGTTTCGGACCTATTGCCTAGGAACTGGCGCAGATGGCAGTCCGGGCTATCCGCTGATCGGCGTCTGGCTGACCGGAGATGAATTGAGTACAGCAGCGGAGATCGATGCCAGTGTGGGAGATTTTATGAAATCAGCCCGGCTTTATCCCAGCGGGCTTTCCTATGTATCGAATCCGAAAAGAATTATTTTGAATCGGGTAGTCAGTGTGAAAAATGAAAAACAGTACACAATTCCATGGCGAGACCAGAATGATATTTTTTCACAAAAGGTAAAGCGGGATCAGCTGTACTATGTGGTCACAGACCTGTATACTGGACAGATGTTTGAGCGGGTACAGAAGATGTCCTGGGGCATTTTGTCTGTGCGTCCGAAAGATAAAGACGGCAATCTGGTCACGGATTTGAACACATGTATCCTTCATGACAGTTCCGGAAAAGAGATCAAGGCATGGGAAGCGATTGCCCGCTATATGGAATGTTTTCCGGAAAATGAGGAAGGCGTTCGGTCGGTGCCTGCTTATTACACAAAGCTTCACAGCCGGAAGATTGTGGATGAAGATGGGTCATTTTTGCACCGGGTACAGCATCCGGGGCGTTATCTTGTGATCGCTGTTATGCTGATCGGCGTGGTGGCGGTATCTGTGATCCTGATTGTGGTGTCTGTGATAAAGTGGATTCAGCGTATGATTGGCAAATCATGATTTATGAAAATGTGACTGGTAAGAAATGTTAAGAGAATTTTCACTTCTCTCACATAGACATGTTTCGTGGGCTATGATATGATTTTTATATAAGACAGCATGAAAGGGGAAAAAATATGAGCCCTCAGGATACCGTAGAACGGGTTTTAAAAGAGATACATGTAATGTTTTCCAAATGTCAGGGATATGGCTCGTCGCCGGATAAAGTCATTGTGGACAGAAAGCAGTTTCTGAAGCTGCTGGATCGGCTGAATCAGGGCATCTATGACATGATGGAAGCATATGAACATACAAGAGAGAGCCGGAACCGGGCGGAGCTGGCATTTCAGCACAAAGGGCAGGCGATGATCAATGATGCATCCGGCAAAGCGGATGATGTGTATGCGGCATCTGTACTTTATACTGCAGATATGCTTGGAAAAGTGCAGGATCTCATCGATCAGACCAATGAGTCCATGAATGAAGTGTTCCGCAGCTTCAAGCGGGAGCTTCGTAATCAGAAGGATATCGTGAGAAGTAATGAACTGGAATTGGAGTCTCAGCTTCAGGATATGGCAGATTCTAAGGTATATCAGGGAATGCTGGAGGATATCCGCGCGGATCAGAGGAAGGAAAAACGGAAAGCGGAAGACCAGAAAAAAGAGCAGGCATATGCTCGTCGTTCTCCTTACAGCAGGGAACATATTAAGATTCCGGCCGTGTCTGCGGATGTAAAGATCAACGAGGCATATTTTGAAAGAGCAGGCATATCAGCGGAAGATGCAAAAGCAGGATATGTGCCTTCCCCGGCACCGCTTGTTACAGAAAAACCAGATGTAAAGGTAAACCTGAATTCAGAATATTTCAGACGTAAAGCGGCACTGGAAGCAGAGAAAATGGCAGAGCAGGAATTGCCGGAAGAGGGTGTGGTATCAGATGTTAATGTTTACAAAGAGACAGATGTGAATGCGGCTTTAGAAAGAAATGCAACAGATCATTCTCTGTCTCAGAACGTAACAGAACAGCAGCCGGAACCGACAGCCTATGAAAATTATACAGGCGGACTGGAAACTGCCTGCACAGATTCGAATGAAGCACGGAAAACAGCCGTATCAGAACTGCGCAGTCTGCTTTCCAACATGGAAGTCAATGCTGAGCCACAGTATATGGGGGAAGCGGGTGCAGATGAGGAAGTTACTACTGGTGGAACTGTTGGACATATGCAGGATAGCAGTCTGGAAGGTACCGCAAGTGCAGATGTAGAAACCTATGGAACGTTACAGAAACCTGTCGGGAAAAAGGATGTGCAAAAACAGCCGGATAAAGATGTAAACAAAACCATGGAATGGGAGATCGCGCAGGAACATCTGCTGAATGAAGAAAATACAGATGCACTGCAGGATATTCAGACTTCACGACCGTCAGGCAGTAAGAAAGGAACTGCCGGCTGGAAAGAGCGCATGAAAGTGTTGCTGAATGAGATCACACCGAAAGATCTGGATGAAAAGTAAGATAAAAATCTGCTCAGAAGTCGAACAAAAAAGTTCTTGCAGAACGGATAAAAATTTAAAAAATAATTAATAAAAATAGAGTTTACCATCTCATTTTCCCCTGTTACACTTAAGACAGAGGAATCGAAAGGGCAGTTTGAGTTATTGCGAAAATGATTCAGGCTGCTTTTTGTCTATACATAGGAAAGGCAGGAATATACATGAAAACGATTATGGTTTGCGATGATGACAGATCCATTGTGGAGTCACTGGAGATTTATCTGCAGCAGGAGGGCTACAATGTGATCAAGGCCTATGATGGCGTGCAGGCACTGAATCTGATGAAACAGAACGACGTGCATCTGATCATCATGGATGTGATGATGCCGAAGCTGGACGGCATCCGAGCAACGCTGCGTATCCGGGAAGAGAGCAATATTCCCATTATTATCCTGTCAGCAAAGACTGAGGATGCGGATAAGATCCTGGGACTGAACGTTGGAGCAGACGATTACGTTTCCAAGCCGTTTAATCCACTGGAACTGGTGGCAAGGGTCAACTCACAGATCCGCCGGTTTACCAAGCTGGGAAATGTAGCCGAGGAAGAACAGCAGCACGTTTACTGTGCAGGCGGGCTGATGATGAACGATGATCTGAAGGAAGTGACCGTGGACGACAATCCGGTCAAACTGACGCCGATAGAATACAATATCCTGCTTCTTCTGGTTAAAAATCAGGGAAAAGTATTTTCCATCAATCAGATCTATGAGAGCATCTGGAACGAAGAAGCCATCGGTGCGGATAACACGGTAGCCGTACATATCCGTCATATCCGGGAAAAGATTGAGATCAACCCGAAGGAGCCGCGGTATCTGAAAGTCGTATGGGGTGTTGGCTATAAGATCGAGAAAGATTTAAGCCATTAGAAATACAAATTATCGACCAGAAGGGATGGAAGAACGCTATTTTCCATCCCTCTGGTTAGAAAGGCAGTGGATATATGAAAAGAAAACGATATTCCACCCTGGTTAAATCCATCTTGTTTGTTATCCAGAGCATACTGGCGGTGTCTCTGGCGGTATTTGTGGTATTGCTGCAAAGCTGTGTCAACCAGAACATGTTGAACCTGGGCGATCTCAGCAATTCTTCCTTTGTGGATTCCGGTTATTTTGAAAAGATCACGGATCAGCAGACACAGAACGTGCTGGAATATCTGGAATTGAAGCAAAAGCTGGAGACGGACGGCAGATACGATGAAGCAAAAGCAGCGTCGGAAGGCGTCCGGGAAGAGGATATTAACCTTTATAAAAAATATTATAACCAGTATGAGACCGGAAGTTCCAATCTGTACTACTGGCTGGGAAGTCAGTCTTCGGGCTGTCTCTATACAAATATGGATCTCATTCCTGCATTGGAAAAATCCGGAGAAAGCAGAAAACAGCAATTGCAGCAGATCAATGTGGATAAGGCATGGGAAGAGGCTCAGGCGCTGGGAGAGTATCTGTATTTTGACAGCTCCGCATTTTATTTTGACAGTAATATTGGTGGTATTGAAAAGTCTTATTATCAAAACATGCGCACATATAATGATCTGACAGAGGGGGATCATGTGCTGATTATTGGTGTGGATACGACCTTTGCGGCGGTGGATGATTTTTCTGTGGCGCAGAAGGAGTTTTCAAAGCTGTATCCATGGGCAAAGATGAGTATGATTTTCATTGTGGTAAGTGGCGTGGGTTGGTTGTTCACACTCTGTTATCTTACGGTTACCGCCGGGTGCAGGGAAGAGGATATGGAGATTCATACATTTTCTTTTGATAAGATCAAGACGGAAGTGTGCGGAGCCATGCTGGTCATTGCAGAGGCCGGTGTGGCGGAGCTTGGTATCAGGGTCAGCCATCAGCAGTATGAGACTTCTGGCAGGATGATCGTATATGGTACGCTGGCATTTCTGGCAAGCGTGGTCTTTATGTGCTTCTATCTGAGTTTTGTGCGACGGATCAAGGCAGACAATTTCTGGAACAACAGTCTGATTCACTGGTGCGTGCAGGGCATTAAAGAGTTTACGGAAGAGCGGTATCTGTCCTGGAAAAAACTGTTCGGTTACTGGGCGTTGGCTGTATTTTGTATCTTCCTCGGATATATGGCATTTGGAAAAGGACAGATCTGGGCGTATGCTGTCATCGCAGCGATCATTGTATGTGCATTTGTTTATTTTTACCGCTGGGAAGCAAACCGCAGCAAAGTGCTGGATGGAATCAGCAGAATCACGGATGGCGATCTGGATTACAAGCTGGATCTGAATGAGTTTTCCGGAGGAGAAAAGGTGCTGGCAGAGGGCATCAATCATATCGCGGAAGGACTTGCCAATGCCATCAATGAAAGCGTGCAGGACGAGCGGATGAAGGCAAATATGATCACGAATGTTTCCCATGATCTGAAAACACCGCTGACGTCCATCATTAACTATGTTGGCTTGCTGAAACGGGAAGATATCCAGAACGAGAATGCGAAAAATTATATCGAAGTGTTGGATCAGAAAGCCATGCGTTTAAAATCTCTGATGGAAGATCTGGTGGAAGTATCCAAGATTTCTTCTGGAAATATTTCCCTGCAGATGGATGAGATCGATCTGGTGGAACTGGTAAGACAGACCGGCGGAGAGTTCAATGAACGGCTGGAGGAGAAGGGACTTACCGTGATCAGTAAGTTTCCGAATGAACCGCGGATGATCTATGCAGACGGACGGCAGACATGGAGAATCATCGGCAATCTTTACAGCAATGTGGCAAAATATGCTTTGCCGGAGACCCGCGTATATGTGGAACTGGCAAAAGAAGATAACTGGATAGTGTTTTCTATGAAAAATATTTCCAGAGCCCGTGTTTCCGTACCGGCGACAGATCTGACCGAGCGTTTTGTTCGGGGAGATGAAGCACGCAGCACGGAGGGAAGCGGACTGGGACTTTCCATTGCAAAGACGCTGACAGAACTGATGAACGGCAGGTTTACGGTAAGCATGGATGCAGATCTTTTCTGTGTGGAAGTGCGGTTTTTACTTCTGCAGAAGTAGGAATAAAAATATTTGTCACACAACAGGGTTATGTGTATCTGAAAGTTCTGTGCATTTGCCGGTATGAGGTTGATTTTTGCGGAAAAGATAACTATAATCAGTGCTAGAATGTGTAAAAACGGCGGTGTTCAACACATCGCCGTTTTTTGTAAACAATAGCAGGATTCGATTCATAGAAGAATTTTAATAAGCAGATAACAGGAGGATTACAGATGGTAAAGCTGTATGAAAAAGGGATTTACCTTGTAAATGGTACAGAAATCGTGGAGGATGGTCAGGATGCAGCAGCAGTGCTTGCTTCAAAGACGGGAAATGCTCCGACAAAGGAAGAGGCTGCCAGAGGCACCATGGCATATTCTATTTTAGAGGCACACAACACATCCGGAAACATGGAGAAGCTGAAAATCAAATTTGACAAACTGACTTCTCATGATATTACTTTTGTAGGAATCATTCAGACAGCCCGCGCTTCAGGACTGGAGAAATTCCCGATTCCTTATGTATTGACAAACTGCCACAACAGCCTTTGCGCTGTTGGCGGTACGATTAACGAAGATGACCACATGTTTGGCCTGACCTGTGCGAAAAAATACGGCGGCATTTATGTTCCACCTCATCAGGCAGTTATCCATCAGTTTGCAAGAGAGATGCTTGCAGGCGGCGGACGCATGATCCTTGGCTCTGATTCCCACACCCGTTATGGCGCACTGGGAACCATGGCGATGGGCGAAGGCGGTCCGGAGCTTGTAAAACAGCTTCTGAGCCAGACTTACGATATCAATATGCCGGGTGTTGTTGCCATCTATCTGAAAGGCGAGCCGGTCAAAGGCGTAGGACCGCAGGACGTTGCCCTGGCGATCATCGGCGCTGTATTTGCAAACGGCTATGTAAAAAATAAAGTAATGGAGTTCGTAGGACCGGGCGTATCATCTCTAAGTGCGGATTTCCGTATCGGTGTGGACGTTATGACCACAGAAACGACCTGTCTGTCTTCCATCTGGAGAACGGATGACAAGATCAAAGAGTTCTATGATATTCATGGAAGATCTGAGGATTACAAAGAGCTGAATCCTGCCCTGGTAACCTATTATGATGGATGCGTGGAGGTAGACTTAAGTGCGATCCGTCCGATGATAGCAATGCCATTCCATCCGAGTAACGTTTATACAATCGAGGAACTGAACGCAAACCTCATGGACATTCTGGATGATGTGGAGAAGAAAGCTCTCGTAAGTCTGGATGGCGCTGTAGATTATACATTAAAGGATAAAGTACATAACGGCAGACTGTATGTGGATCAGGGTATCATTGCAGGATGCGCAGGCGGTGGATTTGAAAATATCTGTGATGCAGCAGACATTCTTGCAGGAAAGAGCATTGGACCGGATGAATTTACATTAAGCGTATATCCGGCATCCATGCCTGTATATATGGAACTGGTTAAAAACGGAATGGCAGCTAAGATCATGCAGACTGGCGCGATCATGAAGACGGCATTCTGCGGACCGTGTTTTGGTGCAGGCGATACACCGTGCAACAACGGATTCTCTATCCGTCATTCCACAAGAAACTTCCCGAACCGTGAAGGCTCCAAACTCCAGAGCGGTCAGATTGCGTCTGTAGCTCTGATGGATGCAAGATCCATCGCTGCTACCGCTGCAAACAAAGGATACCTGACACCGGCTACAGATCTGACGGATATTGAATATACTTCTCCGAAGTATTTCTTCGACAAAACGATCTATGATAACCGTGTTTTTGACAGCCACGGTGTAGCAGATCCTTCTGTAGAGATTAAATTTGGTCCGAACATCAAAGACTGGCCGGCAATGAGCGCGCTTCCGGAAAATATGGTACTGAAAGTTGTTTCTGAGATTCATGATCCGGTAACTACTACCGATGAGCTGATCCCGTCCGGAGAGACCTCTTCCTACCGCTCCAACCCACTGGGACTGGCAGAGTTTACCCTGTCCAGAAAAGATCCGTCTTATGTAGGAAAAGCAAAAGAGATCCAGAAAGCGCAGAAAGCCATCGAGGCCGGCACATGTCCGTTGGATGTGGTTCCGGAGTTGAAAGATGTGATGGCTGCAGTTCATACACAGTATCCGAACGTTGGCGAGGGCAATCTTGGTATCGGAAGCACGATCTTTGCTGTAAAACCGGGTGATGGTTCTGCCCGTGAGCAGGCTGCTTCCTGTCAGAAAGTACTGGGCGGCTGGGCAAATATTGCAAACGAGTATGCTACCAAACGCTACCGCTCCAATCTGATCAACTGGGGTATGCTTCCATTCCTGATTCCGGCTGGCGATCTGCCATTTGCAAACGGTGATTATCTCTTTATACCGGAGATTCGCAAAGCCATTGAGGAGAAAGCGACCGAGATCCAGGCTTATGTAGTAAAAGACGGCGCAATGAAACCGTTTATGCTCCAGATGGGCGAGCTGACTAATGATGAGCGTGAGATCATCCTGAAAGGATGCCTGATTAATTATAACCGGAGATAGAATTGTTCTGTAACTGAAACGGAAGGTATTTTGACAGTGCATATACGTTTGGAGACAGTTTAGCGATTGAGTAAAGTTATCAACTTATTAAGGTATTTTTAAAAAGAGAAAATGTTATTAATTACGGGGGAACAGAAGACAAGTTGTACACTGTCTTTTGTTCCCCTGTTTTATTTTTCTTATAGAATAAATTATAACGTTCTGAAATCGCATTATAAAAGTCTGCATGATTTTTTTGAAAAATGTTTATAAAAATATTAGTTTTTTCCCCTGTTCCAGAATGAAAAAGAGGTGTAATCGCTATCGGAATTGTGCTATACTGTTGCATATATAAAGACATAAATAAGAAGAGAGAAGACCGGCTGTTCGGACAGGAACAATGATAGGGATTTTTGAGCCGGATATGAGAGACTGTCAGCCTGGCTGACGTTGGTCCACAGCGGAATCAGCAGGGAGATCGAGAAGAAGGGTCTGCTGAGAATTGTTTCAGGAAACTGTGAACCATATAACAGAAAGAAAAATGTATGAGGTGGCATTGTGGACAAGTATGAATATAAATTAAAACTGGATCAGTTGAAAAATCTGGCTGCTGCGGAGGATTATTCTACCGCTGCCCAGATTGCAGACAGCATTAACTGGAAAAAAGTAAGAAATTCCAGCACGCTCTGTCTGGTGGGAGATATTTATAACCATTTGGAGCGTTATGAGGAAAGTAAAGAGCTGTATCTGATGGCTTATGACCATTCTCCGATTGGAAGAAATATCATATACAAGCTGACGGAGGCAGCGCTGAAAGCAGGAAATGTGGCAGAGGCAGAGGAATATTATCAGGAATTTGCGGAGATTTCTCCAAACGATGCGAAGAAGTATATTCTCCGGTATCAGATCAGCTGTATGAAAGACGAGCCGCTGGAGAATAAGATCAGCATTCTGGAAGAACTGAAGGAAAAGGAATATACAGAGAAGTGGGCTTATGAGCTGGCATGTCTCTATCGGGATCAGCAGGATGTACAGAAATGTGTGGCAGCCTGTGATGAGCTGATCCTCTGGTTTGGAGATGGTCCGTATGTGGAGAAAGCGCTGGAGTTGAAGATGAACTTTGCTCCGCTTACCAGCCTGCAGGAAGAAAAATACCGCAGCTATAAGAAAAAACAGGAAAAAGCAGAAGTAGAGATCCAGGAGCCTGTCGGACAGGGCGAGGATATCAAAGAAATCCTGGAGAAGGGTGCACAGGATGCCGCTTCTATCCAGATCAATACAGAAACATTGCAGAAAAAGCTCCGGGAAAGTATGGAGCAGATTCGAAATGCCACTGGACGGGAGGCGGTTGCAGATACCGTAGAATCTATTAAAAAACTGGTAGAGGACATTCCACAATTAAATCTGGAAGATACAGAACTTGGCAGTGTGGGTATCCATGATGAAGAAGTAAAAGAACAGATCAACAGTTCTCTGAAATCTGATTTTCAGGAATTTCTGGAAGGGGATGCAGAAGCAGAACTCAGCTTAAATGTTCCGACCTCTCCGCTGGTAGAAGATCAGGCAGAAGGTACGCAGCGAATCGAAGAAGTGTTATCCGATTGGGAGAAAACCAAACGTGCGGCAGAAGCAGCCATGGCAGTTGCAGAACAGAAAAAACTGGAGATTGCAAAGCGGAAAGCCATTCGGGATGCGCAGAACCTGATCGAGAAGCTGGATACGATCAGCTCTGATCTGGAAGATGGAACGACACCGAAAGAACTTCTGGAGCAGGAGTATCTTGCAAAAGCTGATACAAAGCCGATGGATACAAATGCGATCCGGGCAGCAGCGGGAAAAGCAGAAGTGGACAGTGAAGCGGAAGATGCTCCTGCAACAGCAACTGTATCAGAGATTATGAAAGAGATTGAGCAGACAGCAAAAGAGGCTGCAGATATTGATGGCATCTTAAATGGTACTGCATCCGAAAAAGGAGACGCATCTGAAGATGGCGCAGAGGTAGAAAATGCCGGGGATGCACAGATTGCAGAGACAGAAGAACCGGAACCGGTAGAAGAACTTCAGGAAGAGGAAGAACTGTCTGCGGTAGAGATGGATCTGAAAAATGCTGTTGCACAGGCAACACAGGTCATGAAAAATAATGCAAATGTGGAAGTACCGAAAGCAGGGGAACAGATAACAGAAACAGCATCTGCTGCAGCTTCCGCAGAAGCAGAAAAACAGTCGGAAACAGCAGTGGACGACAGAACAGCCGATGCTCCGGCAGCGGATCAGGAGGATGTTCTTGCTGCAACGATTCATCCGGTAGAGATTGAGAAGGAGATTAATCTTACTGATGAACAGAAAACTTTATTCTCTTATTTCCTTCCGGTGCCGGGTATGGAGGATCAGATCTGTCAGGTGCTGACTGGTTGCCTGGACAGAGTAAAGACCATCACTTCCCTTACCGGAAATATCATCATTCAGGGACCGGAAGGCAGTGGCAAGACGGTGCTTGCAGCAAGTCTGATCAAATGCATCCAGATGATGGATCCGGTAGCAGAGGGTAAGATTGGAAAAATCAGTGCGGAAGCGCTGAATCAGAAAGATTTTGCAGAACTGATTCCGAAACTGGACGGTGGTTATCTCATCGTGGAGAAAGCCGGAAATCTTCTGCCGGAAACGGTAGATGCCATGTCTCACATCATGGAAGGCAATACCGGAGGTCTGGTAGTCATCATGGAAGACAGCAAATCCAGAATCCGCAAGGTACTGGAGGGCAATTACGGATTTGCCAAGAAGTTTACCGAACGTATTACGATTCCGATCTTTACGATCGATGAGCTGGTAGATTTTGGAAAAGCCTATGCAAAAGAGATGGAGTGCGTCATTGACGAGATGGGTGTGTTGGCATTGTATAACCGGATCAACAATATCCAGAAATTGGATAAGGCAACGACACTGACAGAGGTTCGGGAGATCGTGGATGAGGCTATCGAAAAAGCAGAAGGCGGCGGCTTAAAGAAAGCCTTTGGCGTATTATTCTCCAAAAAATATAATGAAAATGATTTCCTGATCTTACGCGAGAAAGACTTTGAGTGATGGTAAAAGCATGTTGCAATGACATGTTGAAAAATTAACAAAAAGCGATTGTATTTTCTCAAAGAATGGATTTTGTGGCTGTTACAGGCAACAGAAAAATTTGGGAGTACAGATGCGGATAATATAGAGCGGTTTGTGAACATTATGTAGAGAATCTGGCATGAGTAAGGACGAGAACAAAGCTCATTTCAGAGGTATATGGCATAAAATAAATGAGAAATATAGAGAGGCATTGTATGGGGCATGTAACAGAGTATGATATGTATCTGTTCGGGGAAGGAACACATTACAATATCTATGAAAAATTAGGAGCGCATCCGGGGAAAAAAGGAAGAAAGAAAGGCATTTATTTTGACGTGTGGGCGCCAAATGCCAGCAATGTGTGGGTCATTGGAAGCTTTAACGACTGGGATGAGACGGCGACGCCGATGGAACGTCTGGAGCCGAACGGCATCTATGAAGCTTTTGTTCCGGAAGCAAAGATGGGAGATATGTATAAATATCTCATCGAGACGTCAGAAGGGGAATATCTGTATAAAGCAGATCCGTATGCTAATTATGCAGAACTTCGTCCCGGAACTGCTTCCCGTATCGCAGATATCAGTGAACTGAAATGGACAGATGATGTGTGGATGGAGCAGCGGGCAAAACAGACCGATGTGTATGAACAGCCATTGTCGATCTATGAAGTGCATCCGGGTTCCTGGATGCGGCATCCGGATGGAACGGAAGACGGTTTTTACACTTATCGGGAGCTTGCAAAAGCGCTGACAGATTATGTGAAAGAGATGGGCTACACCCATGTGGAACTGATGGGCATTTCCGAATATCCTTTTGATGGTTCCTGGGGTTATCAGGTAACCGGGTATTATGCACCAACGTCCCGCTATGGAACGCCGGAGGATTTTGCATATCTGATCAATTACCTGCATCGTCATAAGATCGGCGTCATCCTGGACTGGGTACCGGCGCATTTCCCAAAAGATGCTCATGGACTTGCAGAATTTGACGGAAGCTGTCTGTACGAATATGCGGACAGCCGCAAGGGCGAACATCCGGACTGGGGAACGAAGATCTTTGATTACAGTAAAAATGAGGTCAAAAATTTCCTGATTGGCAGCGCTCTGATGTGGATTGAGAAATATCACATTGACGGACTGCGTGTGGATGCGGTGGCGTCCATGCTTTATCTGGATTATGGAAAAGAAGATGGGCAGTGGGTACCGAACAAATACGGTGAGAACAAAAATCTGGAAGCTATTGAATTTTTCCGTCATATCAATACATTGATCACAGGAAGAAATCCTGGAACGATGATGATTGCGGAGGAATCTACAGCATGGCCGATGGTTACCGGGGATGTGACAGAGGGCGGCCTGCATTTTACCTATAAATGGAACATGGGATGGATGCATGATTTCCTGGATTATATGAAACTTGATCCGTATTTCCGCA
>ERZ773103.173-NODE-173-length-68471-cov-11.294609_pt1 | contig 68471 bp, 46 predicted proteins | sample MGYA00511118_ERZ773103 | MGnify/ENA primary metagenome ERZ773103 (study PRJEB29015, sample SAMEA2737821) | human gut metagenome | biome: human gut; feature: human-associated habitat; material: faeces | place: China | collected 2012 ... | reverse complement strand
ACTGATCCAACACGTCCAAGTAAGGTTATTGACATTTGATTTACACCTACTGCTGGTGTTGCTTCATAAACTGCTTGCAATTGTGGTTGGTAATTATAAAATGCCATTGCCGCCGCTGCCCATATTAAAGCTATTATACCTTCTGCAACCATTGAACCATAGAATACTGGTCTTATTTCTCTTTCATGTTCTACACATCTAGCCATAAGTGGTGATTGCGTAGCATGGAATCCTGATATTGCACCACATGCTATTGTTATAAACAAATATGGGAATATTGACTTAGCTCCATCGGGATAAAAATTTCTAAAGCTAAGTTCTGGTATATGGTAACCTTCAAATATCAATCCTGCTCCTATACCTACCGCCATTAATATAAGTGCTGCACCAAATATTGGATATATCCTACCAATAACTGTATCTACTGGAAGTACAGTTGCCAATATGTAATATGCAAATATTACTACTACCCATACTTGTGTATTTATGCTAGTTAAAGTGTTTAAAAGTCCAGCAGGTCCTGTAACAAATACTACCCCTACAAGTACTAATAAAACTACACTAAATACTACCATTACTTTTCTAGAAGTTTCGCCTAGGTAAATACCTACAAGCTCTGATGCTGATACACCTTTATTTTTTAGTGACAAATATCCAGATAGAAAATCATGTACTCCACCTGCAAATATTGTACCAAATACAATCCATAAAAATGCTGCTGCCAAATATCAGTTTTCTGATATTATCTGTAAAAGCAGTGTTATGAAAGACTGTATCCAACGAGCCAAACGAATGGCTCTTACAGATTTTCCGATTCTTATCAACGGAGAAAGCGGAACCGGGAAAGAACTGTTCGCCCAGTCTGTGCACCAGTATTCTGCACGCAGTGCTCATCCATTTATCGCACTCAACTGTGCCTCCCTTTCAAATGAATTACTGGAAAGTGAACTTTTTGGTTATGAAGAGGGTGCCTTTACCGGTGCAAAACGCGGTGGTAAAAAAGGCTTATTTGAACTTGCGCAAAACGGAACCATATTTCTCGACGAAATTGGCGAAATGCCTGTCATTCTGCAAGCGAAGCTCCTTCGTGTTCTGCAGGAACAGGAAATCCGAAAGCTCGGAAGCAGCACGACGATTCCGATCAATGTACGGATCATCACAGCAACAAATCGAAACCTTCCGGACATGATCGAACAGGGACTCTTCCGTCTGGATCTGTATTACCGTATCAGTATGTTTACACTCGTGATCCCGCCACTCAGAGAACGTATCGATGATATCCTGCCATTGTCCGAACATTTTTTGAAAAGTTTTAAAATCCATCATTCTATCACGCCTGCGCTACAAGAACTTTTGCTGTCTTATTCATGGAAGGGAAATATCCGCGAATTACAAAACTGTATTGAATATATGGCATACATGGGTTCCAGAGCTTTAACACCGGATGATCTTCCACCTGGATACAACAAAAAAATAATTACAACCTCCCAGACAGATCTCATACATTCACAAAAGGATTCACCTATTTCCAATTCTTCTGTGGAATTTTCCGATTTGTTTTCCAGAGAAGAAACTTTATGCCAGCGCATTCTGTCTCTTCTCTACCAACAGCCAATGGGGCGGATGAAAATATTAAAAGAACTAAATTATGACTATACTGAGCATGAGATAAAAAAAGCTTTTGAATATTTACATGAAAAAAACTGGATTAAAAGTTCCAGAGGACGCGGCGGAACATCACTGACTTCCGCCGGAATACAGCAATTCAGACTGGCTACTCAATCCGCAGATACTTTTTAATCTCTTCTATATAATGCTCGCCCATGCGGCTTAAAATAGAGTTTTTTCTCGTGACATACCCGATCTCCATCTCACTGTTCGGGTTCATTTCATCATCTTTAAATGGAACTGCGCGGTACTCATCACCGTTCAGTTCCTCACAGATGATGCCGGAGCACAGCGTATAGCCATTCAATCCGATCATCAGATTCAGCATCGTTGCACGATCATTTGCCTTGATGATCTGCGGATATTCATTCGTAGACAGGATTTCTTCTGCAAGATAAAATGCACTGTCATCTCCCTGTTCAAATGCAAGGCACGGATATTTGCCAAGCTGCTCAAAAGAAATAGATTCTTCGTTTGCCAGCGGATGTCCTTTCCACAAATATACATATGCCTGGCAAATGGTCAGATGATGAAATTCCAGTCCCGCGGAGCGAAATAATTTTGTCATAGATTTACGGTTGAAATCTGACAGATAGAGAACGCCGACTTCGCTCTTCATCGTACTGACATCCTGAATGACTTCTTTGGTCTGCGTCTCCCGGATTGCAAATTCATACTGTGACATATCATAAGCTTTTGCCATATCTACAAACGCTTTTACAGCGAAAGAATAATGCTGTGTGGAGACACCAAATTTCTTCTTATAGCTGCCGCCACCGCTGTATTTTTCCATCACTGTTTCATATTGTCCATAAATCTGCTTCGCATATAATAAAAATTCAGTTCCGTCATTCGTCAGCGTAACTCCACGTCCGCTTCGGTAAAATAATGTGATTCCAAGCTCTTTCTCCAGTTCTTTTACCGCACTGGTCAGCGACGGCTGAGAGACAAACAGCTGCTCCGCTGCTTTATTCAGGGATTTAGTCTGTGCAATTGTAATAATATAATGAAGTTGTGTTAATGTCATAATCTTTTATCCTCATATTGTGGCAAGTCACTAAGCCATTTTTATTCTGGACTCCACCGCTATATTCGCAAATCCGCACGTCACTACGTGCTCTTTCGCTGCTTCGCAGCTCATTTTACTCATATCGGGGCGGTGACTCTATTTTTCTGTTTCCTATATATAAACACCTTACGGATTGCTCCGTGCTATGCACTTCCACAATCCTGCACAATATTCGGATATCGCAGGGCTACACCCTGCTTTTATCCTCATATTGTGGCAAGTCACTAAGCCATAAAACCACTCTCGTGCAAGCACATCGTGGTTTCCGGCTTGTGACTCTGGTGTTTATATATAGTACATCTCCGCTGAATACGCAGTAATCTCTTCTGTCTTTTCCACTAATCCTTTTAAGGTCAGTCCCCGCAGCAGTTGATTGGTCTGCTCATTGACCGGATTGATAATACATCTCTGAATCACCTGTGCAGTCGGCAGTTCGGACACTTCTTCATCCAGTTCATAGCTTCCGTCCATCGCTTCAACTACATCAGATATGCGAATTTCCTCCGGTAATTTTCCAAGCAGATATCCGCCCTGTGGACCTTTGATACTTTTTACAAATCCTGCTTTTCTGAGCGCAGTAAATATCTGCTCCAAATATTTGGCAGAAATATCATTTCTCTCCGACACATCCTTTAACTGTACACATTCCGTTTTTGCATATATCCCCAGATCTATTAACGCCTGTATGCCATAGCGGCTTCTTTTCGAAAATTTCATATTACCCCAATCCTTTATCTTTTATTTTTAACTGGCAAAATACAGAGTAAACATTTTAGGCTTACTCTGTATTTCTACTCACAGTATCTACTTTATAATTATGCCTGTCCGGCGAATGTTTTACTCACTTTTACAGGCATTTCCGCTCAGCAAATGTTTTACTCGCTTCGCAGGTTATTTACTCTGTAAATAATGGTGTTGAATAATATCTGTCACCTGTATCTGGCAGTAATGCTACGATTGTCTTGCCTTTATTCTCTGGTTTCTTCGCATATTCGATTGCTGCATAAAGTGCTGCTCCTGAAGAAATACCTACCAGTACGCCTTCTTTCTTGGCAAGCAGTTTTGCTGCTGCAAATGCACCTTCATTTTCTGCTTTATAAATCTCATCGTATACAGATGTATTGAGTACGTCCGGTACAAATCCGGCACCGATTCCCTGAATCTTATGTGCTCCGCTCTTTCCTTCAGATAATACCGGTGAAGAAGCTGGCTCTAATGCTACGATCTTCACTTCCGGTTTCTGCTCTTTCAGATATTCACCGGTTCCTGTCAGTGTTCCTCCGGTTCCGACACCTGCGATAAAGATGTCAACTTCACCATCTGTATCTTTCCAGATCTCCGGTCCTGTTGTTGCTTTGTGCACAGCAGGGTTTGCAGGATTTACAAACTGTCCCGGAATGAAACTGTTCGGAATCTCTTTTGCAAGCTCTTCGGCCTTGGCAATTGCTCCTTTCATTCCTTTCGCGCCCTCTGTCAGCACTAACTCTGCACCGTATGCTTTCAGAATATTTCTTCTCTCAACGCTCATTGTCTCAGGCATTGTAAGAATGATACGATATCCTTTGGCTGCTGCGATGGATGCAAGTCCGATTCCTGTATTACCAGATGTTGGCTCAATAATCACAGAACCTTCCTTTAACTGTCCTTTGCTCTCTGCATCTTCGATCATTGCCTTTGCGATTCTGTCTTTTACACTTCCTGCCGGGTTGAAATACTCTAATTTTACAAGTACTTTTGCTTCCAGACCTAATTCTTTCTCAATATTTGTTACTTCTACAAGTGGTGTGTTTCCAATTAATCCTAATGTTCCTTTATAAATATTTGCCATTTTAAATCCCTCTTTCTATTTATCTGTAACCGTTCTACGTTTTTCTTCTATGATGCCAGGGGCAAAAGCCTAAAACTATGATGTGCTTGCACACGAATGGTTTTATGGCATCTTCCTGTATAAAATATGCGATGATACTTCATCTTAAAACTGTGGGCAGCAACATCGGCTGCAACACCTTGCCACACAGCACAATTGATAAACTAACATTCGCCAGTGTTTTCTCACTGCACTACAGTTTCTGATCATCTTGTTCATCTCCTTATCTCTTCTTCATGTAAAGTATACTATCACTATAAACCTACTATGTCAATAGGTTTTATTCAAAAAAAGAAGCGATACACTCATATGTGCACCGCTCTTATTTTATAAACACTTATTTACTCTGCTCTTTCGCTTTCATTCTTTCTTTTTTAAACACTCTTGAAAGAAAATAAACAAATCCACCAACATATCCTACAATTGTAATTACCATCATAATAATTGCATCCATCGTCATAACACATACCTTCTTTCTATTATTTTGCGATCTCGTCTTCTTTCATCTCGCCTTTTGCAGTTTTACTATTGAAGAATTTGGAAAGTACAATACCTACAACAATAACAACTGCAAACTGAAGTAATACTGTTCCCGTATTATCCTGTATAATAAATGGATTCAGCCATGTATTCGGGAACCATTCTTTTGTCTGAAAAAGCCAGTAACCAACCATTCCTACTACTAAAACAGGAATAATATACATACATGCAGTATAGTATGCTTTTGGTAAATGTACGTCTGCGCCTTTTGCATTGACTTCTTCTGTACGCAATTTTTCTACTCCATATTTCCATGCAAGCACTGCAATAAATGCACCACTTACTAAAAGTCCAATTCCCCATACCCAGTCCTGATTATCGATGTTGATTAATGACCAGCATGAGAAACATCCTACAAGGAATCCTGCAAAGCAAACACCAACAACTGCTTTCTTACGGGATACGCCAAGGTCAACTACACATTTGACACCGACCTCGATCATTGAGAACAGTGATGTAATAGCTGCAATTGCAAGCAGTCCGAAGAAGATAAATGAAATAAATCTTCCACCCGGAATTGTTGTAAATAACTGATAAATATAAATAAATGTAAGTCCGAAGTTACCCTGGCTAAGTGCCTCATTTGCTGCTTCCGGTGTTGCAGAAAGTGCACAGATTGCAGGAATTACTACAAGTGCTGAAAGGATGGCTCCAAGGTTATCCCCAAGTCCCATGATCAGACAGCTTGTCGGAACGTCTTCATCTTTTCCAACATAGTTTGCATATGTAATAATGAATCCCCATCCGGCACCGGTACTCCATGCTGCCTGGATAAATGCCTGGATCCATGTATTCGGACTAAGAAGATATTCTTTCTTAATTGTAAAAAGATACTGCAGTCCCTGACTTGCTCCATTTAATGTAACTGCGTAAATTGCAAGTCCAACAAGAATGACAAATAATGACGGGATCGCTACTTTACAGAATCGCTCGATACCACCGGCAATTCCCTGATAAACGATAAAACATGCAACTGCAAATCCGATTGCGTGGAATAAAATAACCTGCCATTTAGAATCTGTAAATGCTGTCCACATTGCTGATGTAGTCTCGGTTGTCAGATTCGCTTTAAATGTGGTAACTGAATTTACCGCATATTTCATACAATATCCCTGAAGTACACAATAATAACTCATCAGGAAAAAACAAACTGCTGCCACGAAAAATCCCATCCATGTATATTTCTTTCCACCAACATTACGGAAAGAACCGATACATCCAAGCCGGGTCTTCTTACCAATTGCCATCTCCGTTGAGAGAAGCGGTACTGCAAAAATCAGCATTGCGATCGTCCAGGCTAAAATAAATGCTCCTCCACCATTCGCCGCACATACTCGTGGGAATCGCCAGACATTTCCTGTACCAATACACATACCTAAAGCGGCTGCAATGTAACCTATGGTACTAAACTTTTCTTGTTTCTGTTCCATAATTAAACCTCCGTCCGAATACTACACTCGTCAGAAGCTCTAATTTCTTTCCTACCACCTGTTTCTTTCGCAACCGTAAAACTTCCGTGTGTATTCTAATTTTTCTTTCTAATCAGTATTTGTTGTAGATAATTACAGTTTTTTCTGATTTATCCGAATTTTCTAATCACTGATTGATTTTATTTTAACGTTCACGGATTCAAAAGTCAATATAAATATTACATTTTTTAATTTTAGGTATTAGTATTTCTTATATGCTATTTATGAACTTACCTATAACCGAAATAACTGCGCCTTATTTTCTGGCGTCTTCCAGCTCTTTTATGTGCGCGTATTCTATTCTCCTTTACCGTTTCCTCTTCCGCTTTTTCTTAAACCGTCGCATCTTAATCAAACGCGCAATAAACAGCAGAATCAGTACGATCAGAACAGCCACCAGCCCGGCGAGTTCATAACTCTTCGTTCTTCCGTATTGCTGATATTTGGCTGCAAGCTGCTTCCAGATTTTCTCCGGAAGGATTTTTTTGACTTTATTTTTAATCATCCTCTCAGTTTTTCCAGGTTTTGTAACTTTACTCTGATTTTTCACAGATGATTTTGGCTCAACTTTTGCCTTGTGTGCATCCAGATAAGACTGGCTCAGCTTCGCTCTTGCACTTCCGACAAGATTGCCTCTGTAAGTATAAGTCAATGTTGCTTCGGACGGCATGCTCTTGTCTACTTCCATCTTCATCTTCAGATCTGAAAATTTTACCCCCTTTGGCAGCATGACATAACCGCTGTTTTCATCGGCAAGGATCTCCCCGACATCTTTTGATGTCTCATTGCCGGAAACCGGAGTCTTTTTGAAATTCTTAAATGCATAATCGAATAAATGTCTCGTATCCGGGAAAATATTTCTTCCGTGTGTACGCATCACAACACAGACGAGTTTCGTATCGCCTTTTTTTGCCATCGTGATCAATGTTGCCAGTGCATCCGAAGTAAACCCGGTCTTTCCGCCAACTACATATTTATAATAGTTCGAATTACCCGGCCATAACATCTTATGTTTCTGATAAAATTCGTGCTTCTCTACGGTCTTTGATTTTGGAATTGTGTAATTCAGTGTCTGCACAATTTTGAAAAATTCCGGATGTTTGAACAACTCTCTTCCAATCAGTGCCATATCTCTGGCGCACGTATAATGATTCGGATCATGCAGACCATTCGTATTTGCAAAATGAGAATTATTTCCACCCAGTTCTTTACATCTTACATTCATCTGCTGCACAAACCAGTTGTAATCATGTCCGGCATTTTTACCGACATTTGCCCCGACTGCGTACGCAGCTTCATTTGCCGATGCAAGAAGTGTCGCATACAACGCCTGTTCCAGCGTGATCTTATTCCCTTTTTTCAGCCCGATGGAGGAATCGCCCGGTTGAATAAATGACACGCAGTCTTTTGTAAATATAACCGGATCATCCATCTTACCATTCTCCAGTGCAACCAATGCTGTCAGCACCTTTGTGATACTCGCCGGATATTCGTGTGTGTCAATGTTTTTTGCATACAGAATCGCACCTGTACCGGCATCCATCACAATTCCGGACTCTCCGTAAGTCCCCGGTCCTTTCGGCCAGCCCTTGATCTGGTTCGACTGGATCTTCATCTTATAGACTTTCTTTAATTCTTTTTCCCGCTGCTGTTCTGGTGTCAGCTTCTTTTTTGTTTTGCGTTTTTTTCCGGTCTTTTTCGCGGCTGTAGTTTTTGCGGTTGCCGAACTGTTTGTTCTCGCTGCATTTGCCTGCACCACCGGTCCCAGGCATAAAGACAGTGCAAGAAGCGCTGCCAGACATCTTCTTCCTATTTTTTTCCTATTAAACATATATTGCCCTTACCTTCGTTTACTGTTCTCTGCCGTTCCCCGTATGCGTCCAAATCAGACTTTCGACAGTTTTGTTCATTATACCACATTTTTCTCACTTCTCAAACCTTGCCGCTGGCAGCTTCTGGGGACGGGGCTTTTTGAGAAAAGCCCCGTCCCCATTTCAAAAGGCCCTGTCCCCATTTCAAAAAGCCCTGTCCCCATTTCAAAAGCCCCGTCCCCATTTCAAAAGCCCCGTCCCCATTTCAAAAAGCCCTGTCCCCATTTCAAAAGCCCCTGTCCCTATTACACCCAAAGTTCACACAAAAAGGGCAAGAGCCATCGCTTTCGCGGTGGCTCTTTTATTTAAGGGGTTCCCTTCTCTATTATACAATGTATATTAAGGGAATGGAGGGTTATTTATATTATTTTAAAATGTGAATTGTCGGATAAATTAGTTTTTCTTTTTCGGCTGTCCGTAGCTCTTAAAGCTTTCCAGTACTTCTGCCATTTCTTCTTTAGACAGATATACAGGACCACCGATTGTCTTTGTACGGTACTCTAACTCAGCACAGAATTCCATTCCACATGCCAGAGAATAAGCGCTCTTTAAGCTTCCGCCGCAAGCGAGCATACCGTGGTTAGCAAGCAGAACTGCGTTGCTGTCACCGATTGTATCAGAAGCTGCTTTCGCAAGCTCCGGTGTTCCGTATGTGCAATACGGAGCACATGGTACTTCATCTACACCGGCATCTGCGATTACATAGTGAGCTGCTCTCAGTGGCTGACGAAGTGTTGCAAATACTGTACAGTACATAGAGTGTGTATGAACAACGGCTCTACATTCTGGTTTTGTTTTGTACATTGCTGTATGAAGTGCCCACTCGCTTGATGGTTTCTTGTCTCCATCTACGATATTAGCATCCAGGTCCATGATAACTACATCTTCCGGTTTTACATCGAAGTATCCGATTCCTGAAGGGCTGATAGCCATGTAACCTTTCTCTGCGTTATAAATACTGATGTTTCCGCTTGTTCCGGATGTCAGTCTGTCAGCGCTCATCTTTTTACCATATTCTACAATCTGTTCTCTTTCTTCCTGCATTAACATTGTTTTTCCCTCTTTCTTCATTAATTTCTGTTTCTTTTTCATAATCTATGCTAACTCCCTTAAGGATTTAACATCTGACGGTTTTTCAACCATTCTTTGTAATATTCCAGAATCAGGCTGTCCTCTTTCGGTGTGTAAATCGTTTCTGCCTGCTCTGTCTCTTTTTCGGATTCAATTCCGTAATATGCATTACAGATTCTTAAGCAGCCATTGATGGATGCCTGGCTGAATCCGTCCCGGATGATCAATTTCTTTCCTGTCAGATCTGCCAAATGCTGGCATAACATCTTCGACTGGAAACCACCTGCACATCCTAAAATGTATTCTTTCTCATGTCCTGTCATCTCGCACAGACTTCTGTACTGTACATAGATAGAACATGCAATATCAGCTACGACTGCCCAGATCAGATGGATTGGTTTCATCGTTGCGTCAAATGGTGCTTTCATGACAAATCCACCCTTTTTCAGAGAACGTTTCTCTGAGAAATATAAGGATGAAAAAGACGCGGTACATAAATACTCGGTCTGTTTTGCCATCTCTTCTTCCAACTCCTCATAAGAAGTATCCGGAAAGAGAAAAGCTTTCATCTTCTGATAGTTCAGTCCGGTAACGCCCGGGTTTGTCTCAACCTGGTAAGTATCCCCGCCAAGGTTGGAATCTGTCCAGCAGCGCTCCTGTTTGTCATAATATTTATAATCTGTGATTGTTGCAACCGGCGAAGTCGTTCCGGATACTACCGCAACATCTCCGACACCCATTCCAACACTCTTCAGCGCAATCTGTGTATCAGCTCCGCCGACGATGAATTCTGCATCGTTGCTGATTCCCAGCTCCTCTGCCATTTCTTTCTTAATCGTGCCAAGGCTGTCTCCGGCTTTGGCGATCTCCGGCAGAATGTCCATGGAAATTCCATAGTCTTTACAGAGTCTTTCGGACCAGTCTTTTTCTTCGATATCAAAGAGCTGTGTCTCGCATGCCTGTGACGGTTCGATAACCAGTTTGCCTGTGAACATTTCCCCGATCCACTCGCTTAAACTTGTGATTTTTGCAATGCTCTCAAACTCTTCCGGGTATTTTTTGCGGTATCCCATCAGCTTTGCTGCCGGGAAGTCTTCTGTTACCCAGCGACCGGTCTTTTCATAAATGAATGTGCAGTCTTCAATCTCTGCCATCCATGCACGGCCTCTGTTATCAATATTCGGAAGTCCCAGATAAGCCTTTCCTTCTTTATTATAAAGGACAATACTTTCTCGGGCTCCGGATGAAGTGATCGCACGTACCGGATGATCCGGAAACTCCTCCAGCAGCTCTTTACAGCCGTCTAAAAGATTCTGTTCCCATTCTTCCGGGAGAAAATACTGTGCATCTTCATACTGTTTATCTTTGTAATATTGATTTTCGTAATTTCGAATTCCCCAGATGGTTCCATCGGCACTGACAAGTCCTACTCTGGAATTTCCGGTTCCCATATCTACAACCAGATAATTTGTTTCCATCTGCTTTTCTCCTTATTTAACTGAATTAAATTATTTATTTTCCTTCATCCATGCATCGATGCGGTCAGCCAGAATTCTTGACTGATGATCTGTTACTTCATAAGTTGCACCGCAGATATGTGGTGTCAGAAGTACATTGTCCAGTCTTGCAATCTCCAGTGCTTCCTCTGTCGGAGGTTCAACTTCCAAAACATCCAGGATTGCTCCGCGGATCTTCTTATTTCTTAATACTTCCATCAGAGCCGGCTCATCTACAACTGCACTTCTTGCTGTATTTACGAAAATAGCTGTCTCTTTCATCTTTGCAAATAAATCTGCATTGATCATTCCCTTAGTACTGTCAAGTACCGGAAGATGAATAGAAACGATATCTGAATTTTTGAAAATCTCTTCCAGTTCACATTTCTTGTAGCTGTCTTTTACAAAATCTACAAATGGATCATAGAAAGAAATCTCACAGCCATATGCTTCAAGGATCTTAGCTGCATGTTTTCCAACTGCTCCAAAGCCAACGAATCCGACTTTCTTTCCGCAAAGCTCGTTTCCCATCCATGTGTAGTAAGGAGTTGTTCCTTCTACCCATTTACCGTCTTTGATCCACTGTACTGCCGGAACCAGGTTACGCATATAGCTTACAAGAAGTCCTGACAGCATCTCTGCTACAGCCTGTGCATTTCTTGCCGGTGTGCAGAGAACCGGTATATTTGCTTTCTTGCATGCTTCTACATCAATATTTGCCGGATTTGCACGACAGTCTCCGATGAAAATCAGTTTGTCATATCCGTTTAATACCTTTTCTGTTACACGGTCAAGCTCTGTGATCAGTGCGTCCGGCTGTTCTTTCTTCAGAACTTCCAGCATCTCATCTTCATAATAACGCTCTCCGGTAGTTGTCCACGGATCATATACAATCTCATCAAAATAAGCTTCAAGTCTTTTTCTTTCACTTTCAATAAAAGGTGCTCTGATTAATAATTTCATTTTAGCATTTTCTCCTTTTTATTCTTCTCCTGTTCGCTGTCGTTTCTATTTCCTATTAAATCTACTCTCCAAGTGGTTCAAATACAAGTTCTTTGGAAAGATTACTTTTCACAAGACAATCATCATAAGCTCTCTTCGCTACATCTTCGGATACTTCTTTCGAAACTCCTGTAACTTCGATCTTATGTCTGATATATGTTTTTTTATCATCGTGATAATCAAGTGCTACTGTTACAATAACTTTTTTGAATTCAATTCCATCTGCTTCACAAATCTTACGTGCGCATACGTCCAAACATGCTGCATATCCGGCTTCGATGAAATCATGTGGTCCGAATACATATCCGTCTCCGCCATATTCTGTCGGATTGTCACAGTCTACGGAAACTTTTCCGTTAGAAATAACAGAGCCATATTTTCTCTCTTTATTCATACATGTAACCATTGCTCTTACCTCTTTTCTTTATCTAAAGTCGGGGCAAAAGTCCCGGCTATAATGTTTTAATTTTAGTAGAAGTCTTTCACTTCACCTTTGAAGTAATCATTTAACAGATACGGTACATAGACACCTTTATCTGTTACAACACCACTGATGAGATGTGGCGGTACTATATCGAATGATGGATAGATTCCTTTTACTTCCGGAATTGTATTCGGGATACCTCGGTAAGAAAGTACCTGTGCAGGATCTCTTTCCTCGATAACGATATCTTTTCCGTACATTTTGTCTTCATCCGGGATTCCTGTTACATAGTATGGAATTCCGAAATATTTTGCCAGAATGGAAATCTGGAAAGTACCGATCTTATTAGCAATATGACCATCTCTTGCGATCGTATCTGCTGCTGAAGTAAAGAGATCGATACCTTTGTGCTGCATAGAATAAGCTACCATATTATCTGTAATAACTGTTGTATCGAATCCCATCTGTGCACAGCATGTAGATGTCAGTCTAGCTCCCTGCAGATACGGTCTTGTCTCTGCACAGAAGATTTTAATATCGTTGTTGTTCTTTCTTGCTGCACGAAGCATCATTCCGATGATTGTCTCACCGAAGCACTGTGTAAGGATTGTTCCGTTCTTCGGGAACAGAGCTGCCAGGTTCTCTCCGACTTTACCCATTGTTGTATATCTTCTGTTCAGAGAATCAACAGTTCTGTTGAAACATGCTTCTACTGCACTTTTTCCTTCTGCAAGTGCTTCTTTTGCAACCTTTAAGCAACCTTCTGTGATAATTCCCATACGGTTTGCTGTTGTCGGCCTTGCATGTGAAATATCATAAGAAGCCTGTGTTAAGAACTTGATCTGCTCTTCTTCTGTCTTTCCTTCTACTTCGTGTGCTGCCAGTGCCATTCCCATACCAGCTGCTGTATATGGTCCTGCACTCTGCGTAACCATATCTGTGATTGCCTGTGCAACTTCTTTATAAGTTGTACACTCAACAAATTTTACCTCTGTAGGATAAATTCTACGGTCTAATATTCTTACTTTTCCATTCTCATACCATGCTACATTTTCATACTGGAGCATGAATGCCAAATCCTGATCACATCTTTCCATCATACATCTTCCTTTTCTTATAGATACCTTCCGGACCGTTTTACCAGCCCGGAAAGTGATTTCTTTACTTATTTTAAATATTCTTTACCCACAGCTTTGATTGCTGCTCCGTCTTTCAGAGTTCTTCTTTCCTTGATCAGCTTAATACCAATCTGGATCAAAGCTCTCTCCATCGGTACTCTCTGGTCAACATTTGTAACAGAAGTAACTTCTTTTACTTTTGAGTCTCCAACGACACGACGGATGATTTCTGTTCCGGCATATCCAAAGGAATCTGCCATTACTTTGTCTGTGTAATATTTCTTGAATCCTTCTGTCTTGTACAGCGGGAATTCAACAAGCGCATCCCATTTTGCTGAGAATTTTTCTTTGAATTTATCTGTAACTTCTCCGATTGTCTTCTCAATCCATGTCAGGAATTCTGTATTTTCAGAATCTGTGTAGTATTTGTTTGCCCAGGCAAAGAACAGGTTTCCGATTACATTACCGATATCATATCCCATTGGTCCATAGAATGCAAATTCAGGATCGATTACCTTTGTTCCTTCTTGATTTACGAAAATAGAACCTGAATGTAAATCTCCGTGGATCAGTGCCTGTGCATGATTCATAAAGTCATCACGAAGCTGTCCTACCTCTGCATGCAGGTCTTCATCTCCATAGAGTTTTTCTTTTACGAAATCCATGTTCTGATCCAGGATGATGTTACGTCCCTTGTAATCATAGTATGGCTCTGTAAATACCAGATCTTCTGAAATATCGCAAAGTTCCGGGTTTGTAAATAATTTTACTTTTTCTTTCTTCTCTGCTCTGTTCATGATCAGATCTGTTGTTGGAAGCAGCGTATCTGCCATAAAAGTTGCAATATCATCTGCAAGTTTCGGGAAAGTCTTACCTGCTGCCATCTCTGTACGAAGGTTCTTGTAAGCGGAAATATCTTCCATAGATAATGCATACATGTTCTCATCATAGAGGTAAATTTCCGGAACAAATCCTTCTGATAATTTTCCTTCAATACCAAGAATCTCTGCTTCAATTTTATTACGATGCATATCAAGCGGTCTTCCTGATGAACGAAGAACGGTATCTGCCTGTTTGATGATCAGAGATTTTCCTGTTTCCGGATTCCAGACTTTAAATACATAGTTGATGTTTCCATCACCGATCTCGATTGCTTCTAATTTTTCGTCTTCTTTAAAATATCCAACTTTTTCTACTGCATATTCTTTTGCTGTATCAACATTCAGCAAAAAATGCTTTGAATATTTATCCATTTTTAAATTCCTGCTTTCTGTCTTTAATTTCTGTTCTTAGTTTGCTTTTGCAGCTTTTCCTTTGAATTTCGGCCATCCGATGACAATAAAGATTACACCGAAAATGATCATGAGAATGTCATACCATACATATGGCATAATAGTTACAGGAGCGATCTTAGCCATAGCACCGGCTGTCAGTAACTGTCCTGCATATGGTGTTAAACCATTGAATGCAGATGAGAACAGGTCAAGAATGCTGGCTGTTCTTGCCGGAGCGATATCAAACTCTTCTGAGATATCTTTTGCGATCGGTCCAACAGCGATGATTGAAATTGTGTTGTTTGTTGTTGCTACGTCTACTAAACTTACAAGTGCTGCGATACTAAGTTCTGCACCTACTTTGGATTTCATTCCCTTAGCCAGTTTGTTCAGCAACCAGTCGATACCACCCAGATACTGCATGATTGCAACAAGACCACCTACGAAGATAGCGATGACTGCCATGTCCTGCATACCCATCATACCTTCGTGTACAACCGTGAATGATTTTACAAATGAGAAATCTCCGTGGAAAACTCCGATAACCATTCCGGAAATAACGGAAATTGTCATAGCCATTACTGCATGCATTCCTGCCAGAGATAATGCAATGATTAAAATATAAGGAACTAAGTTCACAAAGTTGATTGCTCCGCCTGCGGAAATCTTAGTTGCATCAATCGGATACAATGCAAGTGCTACTACTGTAATGATAACAGCAGGTCCAACCATGAAAATGTTTGCTTTAAATTTTTCTTTGTTTCCAATTCCCTGTGTTGTTGTTGCTGCGATTGTTGTATCAGAAATGAAGGAAAGGTTATCACCGAACATTGCTCCACCTACTACTATACCGCTGACAAGTGCTAAGCTTACGCCTGTTTTAGATGCGATATCAATTCCGATTGGCATCAAGGCTGCTACAGTTCCCATTGAAGTTCCCATTGAGAAACTCAGTACACAACCGATTAAGAATAATCCCGGAAGGATCATGTTGGTCGGCAAAATTGAAATACCGATGTTTGTTACTGTATCTGTTGCGTGCATTCCGCTTGCTACTCCGTAGAATGCTCCGGCCAGCATGTAGATGATTACCATCAGGATCAATGTGTCATCTCCGCCACCTTTGCAGAACATAACCATTTTCTCTGTAAATGATTTTTTCTCAGCTACCGGGCTTTTCATAAATAATGAAATTCCGGATGCTAAAAAGATACCGATCATTAATGGGAAGTTACCGAAATCTCCGGTTCCGATACCCATTGCGAAATAAACTACCAGGAATATTACCAGAGGTAATAACCCCATAAAGCTTCCTTTCTTGTTGTTAGCGTTTTCCATTTTACTCTTCCTTTCTTAACGTTATATGTATTTTCTTTTTTAATGAAGTTCCTGGATTATCTTGTGGTCTTTTGTTTTGTATCCGTTTCTTCATTAACAATAACGTTCGCTTGAATTGAATTTTGATACTGTGTCATGTTGTTGTGCGCTTGCATTCAACATAAAATGTCATTTTTCCTAAATACCTCTCAAAATCACATTTTATTACGTCTACCCTCCTTCGTCTGTTTTGCTATAACAACAAATTACAACATTGCTACACATTTGTCAACACTATTTTTGTTGATTTTTTTTACTTTCTTTGGTATTTTATTGACTTTTATGGTCATTTTCACAACTGGATCCAATTTTTCTCAATTTTAATGTTGAAAAATGCGAGTTTTTTTGGTATTATATTAATGCATTCAATAATATTATATATTTTTCCTATAACAATACTGAAAGGATTTACGAGTTATGTTAAAGATTGACAGACAAAAATACCTGGACGAGGAACTTCATACATATGGAAGCATCTTGATCTCCACAATGAGTCAGAAGCTGAATTGTAGTGAGGAAACGATTCGAAGGGATTTAAAGGAAATGGAAGCGCAGAACAAGCTGAAGCGTATCCATGGTGGAGCATTCCTGCCGGATGCAGATGACAAAGGTGCACCCGTACAATTACGTGAAACATTTTTCTCACAGGAAAAAAAACGACTTGCAGCATGTGCAATTGATCGCTTTATTAAAGAAGGAGATACCATTTTTTTAGATTGCAGTACAACCTGCCTGGCACTTGCTAAGGAACTTGTGCAACGGAATCAGAAAATGACCATTATTACTAACTCTCTTCGTATTATAAATTTATTTGGCAATCAATCTTCTGCCTTGAAGCTTATTGCACTTGGCGGAACATTCCGTCAGCGTTCCAATTCATTTACAGGATATCAGACTACGGATGCGATATCCTATTACATTGCAGATAAGTGCTTTATCAGCAACTCAGCCATCGACTTAACCCACGGTCTGCTCGACAACAATATGAACGAAAGCCAGGTAAGAAAAGCTTTCATCTCTCAATCACGTAAACATTATCTGGTCGCTGACCATACCAAATTTTCAGATACTGCGGAATATAAGATCACAGATTTGAAAGATATTGATATGATTATCACAGATAAACGTCTATCCGATGTATGGGAAGATAAATTGCAACAATGCAACATTCCCATTTGTTATTGCTAAATACTACAAATCAGGTATAGAACCCTCAGGAGGCAATACAAATGTTAAACTTTCACTATAGAAACCCGGCCCGCATCTTCTTCGGTGACGGAGCTGAAAATAATATGTACGATCTTTTAAAAGAATATAAAGTTACTTCTCTGATGTTTGTTTACAGCGGAGATTTCATCAAAACACTTGGTATCTGGGATGTTATCAAAGATGCCTGCGATAAACTTGGAATCGATTTCCAGGAATGTGGGGAAGTTGTTCCGAACCCGAAGATCGAACTGATCCGTGACCTTGTTAAAGTTTGTAAAGAGCACAAGACAGACTTCGTACTCGCTGCAGGCGGCGGAAGTTCTGTAGATACAGCAAAATCCATCGCACTTGGTATTCCTTACGATGGAGATGTATGGGATTTCTTTGATGGATCAGCAACACCGGAAACAGCAGTTCCGGTTGGCGCTATCACAACTCTTCCGGCAAGTGGATCTGAGACATCCAATGCAGCAATCGTTTCTAACGGATTGATGAAATTAGGATTCGAAGATGACATGATCATTCCGAAATTTGCGATCATGAACCCAAAATATACCATGGGACTTCCGGCATACCAGACATCCTGCGGATGTGCTGATATCCTCTCCCACCTGTTAGAGAGATATTTCTCTGATGTTGCTCACACCGATACAACTGACTACATGATCGAAGGTGCTGTTCAGGCAGCAATGATCAATGCCAAACGTCTAATGAAAGATCCTGCAAACTATGATGCCCGTGCCGAGATCCAGTGGCTTGCATCTGTTGCTCACAACGGAATTCTGGATACAGGACGTGCCGCTGACTGGGGTTCACACAGAATCGAGCACGAGCTCAGTGCCCAGTATGGTATTACACACGGCGAAGGAATGGCAGTAATTCTCATAGCATGGTGCAAATACATGGCTGAAGTTAAGCCTTACAAACTTGCCCAGCTTGCTGTTCGTGTATTCGATGCTGATCCATACAACTACACCGAAAAAGAACTTGCTTATATCTTAGCTGATAAATTAAAAGAATTCTTCCAGTCACTGAATCTTCGTACTTCCCTCACAGAAATGGAAATCGACGATGCACACTTCGAAGAAATGGCTAACAGAGCTACACACAATGACACCGCTCCGGTAGGACATTACGTACCGCTGCATGTGAAAGAGTTTGTTGAGATTCTGAAGCTTGCGATTTAAATTAAAAAGGGGACGGGGATTTTCTAGAAAATCCCCGTCCCCTTTTTAATTTGCACCTGGCACTTTCTAAAAATGCCCCGTCCCCTCTTTATTTTCCACATGGTTTCCACAGATTATCCCCCGTTTTTCCACGAAGTTATCCACATTATTGGGATAACTTGTAAATTTCGTACATATCTTCCTCGTGTAATACTTTTGCAGATCCCTGGCTTCCGCCACATGCTGCGGCACATCTTTTTGCCATTTCTCGCATCTGGGCATCTGTAGGCTTGATTCCAAGTTCTTGCATATTTGTCGGCATATTGATCTCACGGTAAAATGATTCCATTGCCTGGATTCCTTTTTCAGCGATCTCTTCGTCTGTACCTTCTCCGGTCACGCCCATTACGTTTCTTGCATAGCGTTCGAATCTTGGAAGCGCGTCTTTGCATACATATCTTGCCCAGCTTGACCAGATTGCTGCAAGACCGGCGCCGTGTGTCACATCAAACATTCCGCCCATCTCATGTTCCAGCATATGGGTTGCAAAATCTCCACCATCATTGCCACAACCAGTTAGATTGTTATGTGCCAGTGAACCGGCCCACATTACTTCTGCTCTCGCTTCGTAATTTTCCGGGTCCGTATGCAAGATCTTTGCATATGTCATGACGGTGCGCAGTAAGCCCTCCGCGATAGCGTCTGTCAGCTCCATATTTCCGCCATTTGTAAAATAACGCTCCATGGTATGCATCATGATATCTGCGCAGCCACACTCTGTTTGATAGTCCGGCAGGGACATGGTAAGCTCTGGATTCATAATTGCAAACTTCGGGCGACTGATATCATCGTCATAAGCCCTCTTATCCTTCGTATCTGCCTTTGTAATAACGCAGCTGTTACTTGTCTCGCTTCCTGCTGCCGCAATCGTTAAAACGGACGCTACAGGCAAGAATTTCTTTGCTGTTCTTGTATGTGCAAATAAGGTCCACACATCTTCTTCCGGCTCCGCCAGTCCATAGGAAATCGCTTTCACGGTATCTATGACAGATCCTCCACCGACTGCCAGTACAAAATCCGCTTCCATTTTCTTGCCGAGCTCGATTCCTTCATATACTTTTGACAAATGTGGATTCGGCACAACACCACCAAGCAGCTCATATGTAATTCCTTCTGTCTTTACAGATTCCGTAACCGCATCCATCACCCCATTTTTCAACACCCGGTCACTTCCATACACGATCAGAAGCTTTGTTCCGCCATATTTCTTCACGTATGCGCCTGTCTGTGCATGTGTCCCCTTTCCGAATACAACTTCCGTCGGTGAATAATAATTGAAATTATTAGCCATTTTTCTCCTCCTGTTCTTTAGCAAGCTCTTTCCTGTTCTTTCTCATGTAAGCTTTCTTGCTTATTTTTCAGCTTACCTTCTATATCTGCAGTTTCCCTCTGCAAGTATTGTATACTGTTATTTTAACTCACTAAGGCCAAGATAGGCAAAGAATTTTTCTTTTATCTTCTTCTGCTTTCCAATACACATTTGGGGATACTCTTACTTGCTTTTACATATCCTTTCTGCCCTCTATTAATCATCCAGGGATACGGCCGATTGATGGGCGATATCCCTCATATCTCTTTTAGCTTATTGGGGATACTCTCCCGTATCTCCTTTTGGCTCATTAGCTTGCTTGGGGATACTCTCCTGTATCTCCTTTTGGCTCATTAGCTTATTGGGGATACTCTCCCGTATCTCCTTTTGCTCATTAGCTTGCTTGGGGATACCCGTCTGTATCTCCTTCTGACTCATTGACTCACTTTGGGATATCTCCATGTATCCCTTTATAGCTTTTCTACTTCTCTTGGGATACTTACACTTGCTTTTGCGTATCCCTTCTGTCTTCTATTACCTATAAAGAGATTCAACAAGCAAATGTTTTGTATCCCTTACATCTCTTTTAACTTATCGGGGATACTCTCCCGTATCTCCTTCTGGCTTACCGGCTCGCTTAGGGATATTTCACTATATCCCCTCTTCTTCAACACTCTCTATCAGGGATATCAAGCCGCCTCCATCACCATAATTTGCCGAATTATTACTGACATCTTCCTTCGGATGCTATAATCAAAAAAAAGCGCTGCCCTGCAGCGGATCTCCCGCCACAAAAACAACGCCTCTTTTTTCACTTTACTCACTCAGACATGTCTACTTATAATTTAATCACTTCTCATCTGAGCAGTTTTGCTTTGATCCAGTCTCTCTGCCTAATCTGCGTCAGAACTGTCAGCTTCCTCTCCATCCGCTTCTTCTGCGTCCAGAGAATCATCTGCATACAAGTCAGACAACTGATCTTCCAGATCTTTCTGTTCGCTTTTTAAATTATGGCGTCTTACCGCCCACACGATCACTACTACAAGCAGAATGATCAGTGCCAGGAGGTCGAGCCAGTCAAAGCCGAGCTTTGTATGTTCGATAATATATCTCATCTGCTTACCTCCTTTTTATACTTTGGCAGTTCCATTTGCCTGAACTGCTTCTCCTGCCTGTACAGTTTCACCTGCTGCCATTTCCGGCTGGTTTTCTGCCATCTCTTCGCGGATTTCCTGGATCTTCTGATCCAGGTCATCCTCAAAGTCATTTAATCGTTTCTTCTGATTCCGGTGATGTACCAGGATCATGACAACCAGTATAACTGCAACGATCAGTGCCGGTATATCCCAGGAATGTATTCCTAAGTTATGCACAAATTCATAATAACGCATATGTTTTACCTCCTTTTCCTGCTACATTTTCTACTGTTGCTTCTGCTCTTTCGTCGTTGGAAGTCCTCTTTTTGCAAGTTCGGTATCAAGTTCCTCTCTCACTTCGAATAACTTCTTCTGACGTTTCTTCAGGTTATGTGTAAAGAATCCATACAGGATTGCTGTTAACAACATAATCAGGAAATGGAGTACACAACACTTATGGTCATCCAATTTCTGGTTTCCAAGTGGTACATTGTTATCGCCTGCATTTACTAACTCACGAACCTTCGCGCCTGTTTCCTGTACTGCTCTTGCGATTCTTGAAGGTACGTTTCTTACAGAAGTTACAACTCTCTGAACAACATTTCTGTTCTGTGGTGTCGGGTTTGCCGGCGTATTCTGCGTATTCGGTGGTGTTACCGGTGCCGCTGTAATTGTCAGCTTACCTTCTACCTTCTTAATGTTGTAGTTTGCTGCTTTTGTTCCATTCTTCAATGTGTAAGTAAATGTATTCTTGCTGGTTCCGGTATTGGTCCGTGTTCCGGTTACATCGTATGTAGCTCCTTCACCCTTCGCAAATCCTTCTCCGCTTACAGTTACTTTCTTGCTTGTCAGTGCAGTTCCATCGTAAACCTTGCTTGCATCCGCACTTGTCAGTGTTATATCACGTTTCTCGATTGTAAGTTTACCATCGATGATCACGAATGTTACTTTCGCAAAGTTGTTATTTACATTTTCGAAATCATCTGCTTTCACATCCATGTCGTATGTTCCGGCATCTGTTCCCTTCACTGTTGCTTCACCGTTAAACTTGAAGTCATTTGCTGTGTACAGCTTATTGCTGATATCAGTTACTTTGTATCCGCTTACACTGTGTGCACGTCCGTCGTACTTCTTGTTTCCTCTGTTCTCAGTAATTGTTACAACAACTTCATTTTCATCTGCGGTTACAGTAAGCTTTCCTTCTACTAATTCAATATTGTAGTTGTCAGCCTTTGTATTGGCATTCAGTTCATAAGTAAATGTGTTGTCGCTGGTTCCGACATTTAACTGGCTTCCGGTTACATCGTATGCTGCGCCTTCGCCCTTCGCAAATCCTTCTCCGCCTACGGTTACCTCATCATTTGTTAAAGGTTTGCCATCGTATGCTTTGCTGTCGGATGCAGATGTGAGGATCACATTTCTCTTTCCGATCGTCAGCACACCATTTTCAAATACGAATCTGACATTTGTGAAGTTCTTACTGATATTTGTAAAGTCGGAAGACTTCACATCCATCCAGTACTGTCCGGCATCTGTTGCTTTCACGCTTGCATCACCTGTAAATGTGAAATCATTGTCTGTGTACAGGCTGTTGCTGATGTCTGTTACTTTATAACCTTCTGCTGTCTTTTCGTCGCCGTCGTAAGTTGCATCTTTGCTGTTTCCTTTGACTGTTACGACTACTTCGTCTGTTACCGGTGTAACTTTTAATTTACCTTTTTCTGTCTTAATGATGTAGTTATCAGCGCTTGTATTGTCAAACAGTTTGTATGTAAATGCATTATCGCTTTCGCCTGCATCCAACTGGCTTCCGGTTACGCTGTATGTTGCGCCCTCACCAAGTACAAATCCATCTCCGCTTACTTTCACTGTATCATTTGTCAATGCTTTTCCGTCATAAACTTTTTCATCGGATGCGGATGTCAGTGTGACATTTCTCTTCTCGATTACCAGCTTGCCATCTTCGATCACGAATTTGACATTTGTAAAGTTCTTGCTGATGTTCTTGAAGTCTGCCGGTGTAATGTTCATCTCATAGCTTCCGGCATTTGTTCCACTTACTGTATCATTTCCGCCGAATTCAAAGTCTTTTACTTTGTACAGTGCATTGCTGATATTTGTTACATCATAGCCGCTTACGCTCTGTTCGCTGCCGTTATACAGTTTCTTACCGCTGTGCTCTTTAATATTTACTGTAACTTCTGCAGTTACCGGTGTGACTGTCAGCTTACCTTCTTTTGTCTCGATGATATAGTTGTCAGCCTTTGTTCCCTTGTTCAGTTTGTAGGTAAATGTGTTATCACTTGAACCTGCATTTGTCTGAGTTCCGGTTACATCATATGTTGCACCTTCGCCTTCTGCGAATCCGTCTCCGCTTTCATTTACAGTTTTATTTGTCAGCGCGGTTCCGTCATATGTCTTGCCAGCATCTTCACTGGTCATTGTTACTTTACGTTTCTCGATGGTCAGTGTTCCATCTACGATGACGAATTTCACATTGTCGAAGTTCTTATTTGTGTTCTTGAAATCGGAAGCTTTCAGATTCATATCATAAGATCCTGCATCTGTTCCGCTTACTTTATCATTTCCACTAAACTCGAAATCATCTTTGCTGTACAGCTTATTGTTGATGCTTGTTACTTTGTATCCTGCTACGGATTTTTCTGTTCCATCGTATTTGTATGTTCCACTGTTTTCTGTGATCGTTACGACTACTTCTTCCTTGCTTGCAGTTACGGTCAGCTTTCCTTTTACAACTGTAATGTCGTAGTTATCGGCCTTCGTTCCTTTGTTCAGTTCATAAGTAAATTCGTTATCACTCTCACCTACATATAACTGGCTTCCGGTTACATCGTATGCTGCTCCTTCGCCCTTCGCGAATCCATCTTCGCTCTCTGTTACATGCTTCTTGGTAAGTGCTTCACCATCGTAAGCTTTGCTTCCGGAGTCACTGGTCATCGTTACTTTACGTTTTTCAATTACCAGCTGTCCATCTTCTACTTCAAATACAACATTTGCAAAATTCTTGCTGATGTTTGCGAAATCTCCTGCTGTCATACCCATGTCGTAAGAGCCTGCATCTGTTCCGCTCACTTTATCTGTTCCGCTGAACTCGAAATCTTTCTCCGTGTACAGCTTGTTGCTGATATCAACTACTTTGTAGCCTTCAACCGTCTTCTTGCTTCCGTCATATTTGAACTTATCGTTGTTACCTTTGATCTTAACTGTAACTTTATCTGTTACAGGTGTTACTTTCAGTGTTCCTTCTTTTGTTGCGATATCGTAGTTGTCGGCTTTTGTGCCTTTGTTCAGCTTGTAAGTAAATGTATTGTCGCTTGAACCTACATTTGTGCGGCTTCCGGTTACGTCATATGCTGCACCTTCGCCTGTCGCGAATCCGTCTCCGCCAACAGTTACTTCATTGTTCTTCAGTGCTGTTCCGTCATAAACCTTCTCGTCTGATGCACTTGTCAGTGTGACTTTACGTTTCTCGATTGCGAGCTGTCCGTCTTCTACTTCGAATTTCACTTTACTGAAGTTCTTACTGATATTTCTGAAGTCTGCTGCCTTCACATTCATATCGTATGTTCCGGCATCTGTTCCCTTCACGCTTGCATCTCCGCTGAACTCGAAATCTTTTTCTGTGTACAGCTTGTTGCTGATGCTTGTTACTTTGTATCCGTTTACAGATTTCTCTGTTCCGTCATATTTCTCTGTGCCACTATTTTCTTTGATCTTAACAACTACTTCGCTTGTAACCGGTGTTACTTCCAAAGTACCTTTTTCTGTCTTGATCACGTAGTTGTCAGCGTCTGTTCCCTTGTCCAGCTTGTAAGTAAACTCATTATCGCTCTTACCTACATTTGTCTGGCTTCCGGTTACATCGTATGCTGCTCCTTCGCCTGCTGCAAATCCGTCACCTGTTACAGTTACATCTTTGCTTGTCAGTGCAGTTCCATCGTACTCCTTGCTTACAGAAGCACTTGTCAGAGTTACATTACGTTTTTCAATGGTTAATGTTCCATCTACGATGACAAATGTGACTTTGCCGAAGTTCTTATTTGTGTTCTTGAAATCAGATGCTTTCACTTCCATATCGTAAGTTCCGGCTTTTGTTCCTTTCACACTTGCGTTTCCGCTGAACTTGAAGTCATTTGCGGTATACAGCTTGTTGCTGATGTCTGTTACCTGATATCCGCTTACAGATTTCTCTGTTCCATCGTATTTGAATGTTCCACTGTTTTCTGTAATTGTTACAACTACTTCATCTTTGCTTGCGGTTACAACGAGTTTTCCTTCTACTTTCTTAATATTGTAGTTGTTCTCGTCTGTTCCCTTATTAAGCTTGTAAGTAAATGTGTTATCGCTCTCGCCGACTTCTGTCTGGCTTCCGGTTACATCATAAGATGCTCCCTCGCCTTTTACGAATCCATCTTCACTTACTGTTACTGTATCGTTCTTCAGTGCTTTTCCGTCGTACGCCTTGCTGTCGTTTGCACTTGTTAATGTGACATTTCTCTTTTCGATGATCAGTTTTCCGTCTTCCACTTCGAATGTAACATTTGTGAAGTTCTTGCTGATGTTTGCGAAATCAGATGCTTCCACTTCCATGTCGTATTCACCGGCATTTGTTCCACTTACTTTTGCTGTTCCGTTAAATTCGAAATCTTTCTCTGTATACAGCGGGTTACTGATGCTTGTCACTGTATAACCTTCGACGGTCTTCTTCGTTCCATCGTATTTCTCTGTGCCACTGTTTTCTTTTACTTTTACAACAACGGAATCTGTTACAGGTGTTACCTTTAACGTTCCTTCTTTTGTTGTAATTGTGTAGTTCTTACTGTTTGTTCCAGAATTCAATTCATATGTAAATGTGTTGTCGCTTGAACCTACATTTGTCTGACTTCCGGTTACATCATAGGATGCTCCTTCGCCTGTTGCAAATCCATTTCCACCTACATCTACCTGAGCATTTGTCAGTGCTTTGCCATCGTAAACTTTCTCGTCGCTTGCACTTGTCAATGTTACTTTACGTTTTTCAATGGTCAGTGTGCCATCTTCTACTTTGAACTCTACATTTGTGAAGTTCTTGCTGATGTTTGCGAAATCGGATGCTTTCACTTCCATATCGTATGTTCCGGCATCTGTTCCGTTTACACTTGCATCTCCGTTAAATGTGAAGTCTTTTGTCTGATACAGTGGATTGCTGATACTCTTTACCGTGTATCCAATTACGGATTTGGTTGTTCCATCATATTTTACTGTATCGCTGTTTTCCTTAACAACTACAGTTACTTTGTCTGTTACCGGTGTAACAGTCAGCTTACCTTCTGTCTTGGTGATCTCGTAGTTCTTGGCATCTGTGCCTTTGTTAAGTACGTAAGTAAATTCATTGTCACTCTTACCTACATTTGTCTGGCTTCCGGTTACGTCGTATGCTGCACCTTCATTTGCTGCAAATCCGTCACCTGTTACAGTAACTTCATTGTTCTTCAGCGCTGTTCCATCGTAAACCTTCTTGTCGGTTGCACTTGTTAATGTTACTTTACGTTTTTCAATTACCAGCTGGTCATCTTCTACTTCAAATGTAACATTTGTAAAGTTCTTGCTGATGTTCTTGAAGTCTGCTGCCTTCACTTCCATATCGTATGTTCCGGCATTTGTTCCTTCTACACTTGCTGTTCCACCGAATGTAAAGTCATCTTCTGTATACAATGGATTAGTGATTGCTTTCACGGTATAACCAGTTACTGTCTTCTTCTCTCCATCGTACTTGAATGTGCCACCATTTTCTTTGATCGTAACTTTTACGGCTGTTGTTACAGGTGTAACTTCCAATGTACCTTTGTTCGTTTCGATCGTGTAGTTATCTTTGCTTGTATCTTTGTTCAGTTTGTAAGTAAATTCATTGTCACTCTTACCTACATTTGTCTGGCTTCCGGTTACATCGTAGGATGCTCCCTCGCCCTTAACAAATCCATCACCTGTTTCGGTTACGTCTTTGTTTGTCAGTGCTTTACCATCATATACTTTATTCTGGGATGCACTCGTCATGATCACTGTACGTTTTTCGATGGTTAATGTTCCATCTACAATGACGAATTTCACTTTGCTGAAGTTCTTATTCGTATTCTTGAAGTCGCCTGCTTTCACTTCCATATTGTAAGTTCCGGCATTTGTTCCTTTGACTGTTGCGTCTCCGCTGAATGTAAAGTCTTTCTCTGTGTAAAGCTTGTTGCTGATATTTGTTACATCATAGCCTTTTACAGTATGTTCTTTACCATCGTATTTAGCAGTGCCACTCTTCTCTGTAATTGTTACGACTACTTCATCTGCATTTTCTGTTACGGTCAGTTTACCGTTTACAGTCTTGATGTTGTAGTTGTCTTTGTTTGTACCTTTGTTCAGTTCGTATGTAAATGTGTTATCACTTGAACCTACTTCTGTCTGGCTTCCGGTTACGTTGTATGTTGCTCCGTCATTTCCAACAAAGCCTTCTGCTGTTACATTTTTATTTTCCAGTGCTGTTCCGTCATATGCTTTGCTGTCACTTGCACTTGTCAGTGTAACGTCACGTTTGTCGATCGTCAGTGTTCCGTCGATGATCTCGAAGGATACATTACTGAAGTTCTTGTTAATGTTCTTGAAATCTCCCGGTTTCAACTCCATGTTATAAGTTCCGGCGTTTGTTCCCTTCACAGTTGCATCGCCGTTAAACTCGAAGTCTTTCTCTGCATACGGAAGTTTGCTGCTGATATTTTCAACAGTGTAACCGGTTACGGTCTTCTCTGTTCCGTCGTATGTCTTTTTGCCACTGTTTTCTTTGATCGTAACTACAACTTTCTGGTCAGATGGTGTTACTTCGAGTTCACCATTTTTCTTTGTAATATTGTAGTTATCCGGATTTGTTCCTTTCTTCAGTTCGTATGTAAATGTGTTATCACTCTTACCTACTTCTGTCTGACTTCCGGTTACGTTGTATGTTGCTCCGTCGTTTCCAACAAAGCCTTCTGCTGTTACTTCATCTTTTGTCAGTGCCTTACCGTCATACATCTTTGTTGCGGATGCAGAAGTCAGGGTGACATCTTTCTTGTCGATCTTCAGTGTGCCGTCTTTGATGATAAATTCGACATTGCTGAAGTTTGCATTGTTGTTAGCAAAATCTTTTGCTGTAAGTTCCATATCATAAGTTCCGGCATCTGTTCCCTTCACTGTATCCTTACCACTGAATGAGAAATCATTTTCAGAGTACAATTTATTGCTGATGCTTTCTACTTCATATCCTTTTACGGTCTTCTCTGTTCCGTCATAAGTGAACTTACCGCTGTTCTCCTGGATAGTTACTGTAACTTTGTCTGTTACCGGTGTTACTTCCAGAGTTCCTTCTACCTTTGTGATCGCATAATTCTTTGCAAGTGTTCCACTCTTAAGTGTATAACCAAATGTGTTCTTGCTTGTTCCCACAACGGTCTGTGTTCCGGTTACATTGTAGTCTGCTCCGTCGTTTCCAACGAATCCTTCGTTCTCACCTCTGCTTGCAACAACTTCTTCCTTCGTTAATGCTTTACCGTCATAGACTTTCTTCGCATCTGCTGATGTCAGTGTTACCGGTCTAGGTGTGATCTTATACTCTTTTGTAACCGTTCCTGTGTAGTTACCTTTTCCTTTGATTGTTACTTTAATTGTTGATACATCTGTAAAGTTATCTTTGTCATAACTTACTTCGTAATCGGTTCCTTCTTTCAAGACATTTCCATCTTTGTCTTTTACTTCCGGCGCCCATTTGTGTGCTTTGCCATCGTAAATGTGATCGGATGGATCATTGATCGTAATGCCTTTGTAAGAATCTGGATTTTCCGGATCCGGATCTGGTGTAATACTCTGCGGTGTAACTGTCAGTGTTCCAACAGACGTTGTAATCGTGTAGTTACCTGCTTTTGTATTCTTGTTAAGCTCATAAGTAAATGTATTATCGCTGCTTCCGACTGCTGTCTGGCTTCCGGTTACATCGTATGTTGCACCTTCGCCGTCTACAAATTCATCACCGCCAACAGTAATGTCTTTACTTGTCAGAGCAGTTCCGTCATATACTTTGCTTGCTGTTGCAGATCCTAAAGTAACGGTTCTCTTCTCAATTGTAAGACTTCCGTCTGTAACTACGAATGTTACTTTTGCAAAATCTGTACTGTTATTTACAAAGTCAGACTCTTTCAGTCCCATCGGATATGTTCCGGCATCTTTCTTCGTAACGTTATCTGTTCCTTTGAATGTGAAATCAGATGCGTGATACTTCTTATTATTAATGCTTACGTCATATCCTTCTGCTGTGTGATCTTTGCCATCATATTTTGCACTGTTCGTATGACCTGTGATCGTTACAACAATTTCATTCTTATCCTTGGTAACTGTAAGTGTTCCTTTTACAACTGTAATGTTGTAGTTGTCTTTCTTCGTGTTGTCTTTCAGTGTGTAAGTAAATTCATTGTCACTGCTTCCGGCTTTTGTCTGGCTTCCGGTTACGTTGTATTCCGCACCTTCGCCCTCGACAAATCCGTCTCCGCTTACTGTTACTTTATCTTTTGTTAATGGTGTTCCGTCGTATACTTTCTCAGCTGATCCGGATGTTAAAGTAACGTCTCTCTTGCTGATAATCAGCTGACCATCTTCCACAACAAATTCTACATTTGTAAAGTTGTCGCTCGTATTTGTAAAGTCTGTTGCCTTTACATTCATACCGTATGTTCCGGCATCCGTTCCTTTGACTTCTGCTGTTCCGCTGAATGTAAAGTCATCTTTGCTGTACAGCTTGTTGCTGATGCTCTTCACTGTATATCCGGAATCTGTGTGTTCTTTACCGTCATACTTCGCATTCTTGTCATTTTCTTTGATTGTTACTGTAACTTTATCTGTTACCGGTGTAACTTTCAAAGTGCCAAGTGTTTCCGTGATATTGTAGTTCTTAGCTTTTGTATTATCCTTCAGCGTGTAAGTAAATGCGTTTGGTTTTTCACCAACATTTGTAATGGTTCCGGTTACTTTATATGTCGCACCTTCGCCATCGACAAATCCATCGCCGCCAACTGTCACGCCATCTTTGGTTAATGCTGTTCCGTCATATACCTTCTCAGCATCCGCAGTTTTTAAAGTAACGTTTCTCTTCGTAATTGTGAGATTTCCATCTGTAACTACGAATTTCACTTTGCTGAAGTTCTTGCTGGTGTTTGTGAAATCGGATGCTTTCAATCCCATTGCATAGTCACCGGCATCTGTTCCAGCCGCTTTTGCTGTTCCCTTGAACTCGAAATCATTTGTTGTATACAGACCATTACTTGTCGTTACATCATAATCTGTTACGAACTGTTCGCTACCGTTATACATCTTAGAACCTGTATGTCCGGTAATGTAAACCGTTACTTCCAGAGTGTCATTCTTTTTAACAGTTAATGTACCTTCTGTCTTTGTAATGTTGTAGTTTTCAAGGTTTGTTCCGTCTTTGGCAATGTAAGTAAAGCTGTTTGCGCTGCTTCCGACTGCTGTCTGTGCTCCGGTTACTGTATAAGTAACACCTTCGTCACCGACAAATCCGTCTTCGCCGCCAACTGTAATCGCATTGCTTGTAAGTGGTTTACCGTCATATTCTTTGGATGCATCCGCAGATGTCAATGTAACTTTACGTTTCTCAATGGTAAGCTTACCATCTGTAACTACAAATGTTACTTTTGTAAAGTTCTTATTTGTGTTTGTGAAATCAGATGCTTTTAATCCCATATCATAGGAACCTGCATCTGTTCCTTTTGCTTCTGCTTTTCCGCTGAATGTGAAATCGTCTTCTGTATATTTGCTGTAAGCTTTTCCGTTGCTCTGGATGCTTTCAACTGTGTAATCTGTTACAGACTGTTCTTTACCATTGTATTTTACAGTCTTTGTATTACCTTTGATATTGACAACGATCTCGTTCTCGTCTGCTGTTACAGTTAATTTACCTTCTGTCTTAACAATGTTGTAGTTTCCGGCTTTTGTGCCGTCTTTTAATGTGTAATCAAATGTATTAGTACTTGTTCCGACTTCTGTCTGGCTTCCGGTTACATCATAAGTTGCACCTTCGCCTTCAACAAATTTGTCACCGCCGACTGTAATCGTATCATTTGTCAGCGGCTTCTTGTCGTAAACTTTACTGTCTGTTGCAGATGTCAGTGTCACGTTACGAGGATTGATTGTAAGACTTCCGTCTACTACTTCAAATGTTACATTTGTAAAGTTGGCACTCTTATTCTTGAACTGGGATGTCTTAAGTCCCATCGGATAAGTAGCCGCATCCGTTCCGGCTGCTTCTGCTTTTCCGCTGAATGTGAAATCATTTGCTGTGTAAAGTGTATTACTGATTTCTGTTACATCATATCCTGTAACTGTATGCTCTGTTCCATCATAAGTTACTGCTTTCTGATGTCCTTTAATCTTAACTTTTACTTCCGTCGTTACCGGAGTAACTTTGAGCGTACCGGTTTCAGAAGTAATGTTGTAGTTTCCGGCTTTTGTATTATCATTCAGCTCATAGGTGAATGCATTATCTTTCTCACCTACGTTTGTAATCGTTCCGGTTACGGCGTATGTCGCACCTTCGCCATTAACAAATCCGTCTCCGCTTACTGCTACGTTATGGTTTGTAAGCGACTGTCCGTCGTAAACTTTCTCATCACTTGCAGATGTCAGTGTTACATCTCTCTTTGTGATCGTCAGTTTCTCTGTACCGGTTAATTCACCGAGCAGATCATCGCTTGTCACGCGGACCTTCACGGTAGTACTTTCAGATACATTTGTTGCTGTAATCTTGCTGAGATCGGTTGTCCATGTATCTGTGCCAGGAATCTGATATTCAATCTTGAGATTTCCAATATCCTTATTATCTTTTCCTGCTTTTGCTGCCGCAGTAGCTTGTCCTGCCTGAAGCGGCTGTCCGTCATATTTTTTTGTTACATTTTTCGTTGTTAAGGAAACGTAATCTTTAATATTTTTAGCTTTCCAGTTTGCCGTAAGTTTTACAGTGTTGCCCGGCATCTTGAAGTTATCTCCACTATTAATAGTAGACACATCCAGTCCTTCAACTGTCCAGCCTGTAAATGTATAACCTTTACGTGTAGGTTCTGTTCTTACAACTACGTTTGTACCTTCATCGTGTTTTTCCGTTGCACTTGTTGAGCCGTCAGAAAAACTTCCGCCTGCCAGATCGTACATAACCTGATATCCGGCAACATATTTTGCATAGTAAGTAATTGATGTTGTAACCCTTGCCGGGAAGGCAGGTGCTGCCTCTGTAAGTTCTCGATTGGTATACCATCCGGAGAATGTATATGTTACACCATTAACTGTCTTTGTTGTCGGAAACCGCTGTGAAGTAACATCACCCGGTTTTGTTGTGGATGTTCCGTTAATCACATAGTTCTTGGAACCTAACATATTAAAGTTTGTACCGCCGGCATCATACAGATAATATTTTACTGTCGCAACATTCTTACATCTGATATTTACATTACAGTCCAGATGCTTATCCGGGTTTGTTCCATTATTTTTTGAAATCTTTGCCGGAACCAATGTGATCTCTTCTACATCATCTTTTGTAATGGTTACACCAAGCTGACTCTGGATAGATGATTTATAATTATCAAATATCTGATTCCATGCATCTGAACCTTTTGTAACTACATTTGTTCCGTTCGGCCATGATACAACACGCTGGTCGACATTATCAAAACAGTTTTTACCGTTTGTCCATGTGGCATTCGTTACATTCACTGTAGCAATTCCAGATTGTGGTCCCCAGTTAAGTGAATCATTAGAGTTTGCATCTTTTGTAGGATCTAGCAAATAGTAAACGATTGCTCTATCTGTTGATTGTGTGTTTGCTACAACCTTGATCGTCTTTGTTGCAGTGATTGCAGTATCGTTGCTGCCCTGAACACTTGCTGTAACAGTAGCCGTTCCCTGACGTAAACCACTGACTGTTCCGTTGGAGTCAACTGTCAGAATCTGTTCGTTGGATGAACTCCAATGAACCTTGCCTGATGCATTGGAAGGTGTCAGTGTATAACCAAGATTGATCGTCTTAAACTGTGTAACTTTATCTAATCCGTTGATTGAGATGCCAGTTGGTGATACGGCTGAGCGAACAGTGATTGTATATTTTTTTGTGTATTCTTGGATATTCCCCCATGAATATGTATCTGTAACAGTTGTTGTCCCTTCCTGCAATCCTGTCACTTCAATACTTACGCCACTATTCGCTTCTAATCTAACTTTATTTTTATCTGCAACAGTCCAGTTATGAGTATAAAAATTATACTTGTCCACATCTCTCGAATCCAATGTGATTGTCTCACCAACACGGATTGTTCTGGTAGTATCTGTATCCGCTACTGTCGCGATCTTACCTTTTTCAGATGCTGCAGATACGTTCTTATCCTCGTTCGCTTTCGAGTCTGACTCCCCATCATCAGATGCGTCTGCGTCGTCCTTCTTGTTATCGGACTTTGCGTTGTCAGAATCATTTTTCTTTGAATTAGTTTCTTCCTTATATAATACATGAAATGTCTTATCTGATTTTACATCAGCAATTTTGTATGTATAAACATTTCCATCCACCTTCTTCGGCTGGATCGTATTATTATTCTGGTCTGTTACTTTGTCCAGCTTGAAAGAATTCTTTACAGTGATCTCAAAATTAAAAGAGTCGCCTTCTTTTACTTCTTTCATATATTTGCTGTCTGTGTAAGCAACAGTCTCTTTCTTTCCGTCAGAGCCCCATGCTTTAATATCGCCGCCATCCAGTTTTGATTTCTGGATTGTAGCTTTATAAGCTTTCTCCTCGGAATCTTTCTTTGTATCGCCGGAGCTTGCATCTGCTTTCTTTGCAGTGTCTGCTTTCTTTGCAGTGTCAGCTTTCTTTGCTGTCTGCTCCTGCTTTTTCTCAGTCTTTTCTGTAACCTGAGTCTTCTTGGAAGTGTTCGAAGCATTCTTATCTTCCTCCGTATTCACCTCCTGAACTTTGGCTTCTCCTGAGTCTTTTTTGTGTGCATTCGAAGCCGCCTCCTGCTGTACTTTCTCCTCAGCAGAATCGTCCTGTTGCTGTGCTTCCGTTGTACTGTCCGATTCACTTGCACTCATATTGGTGCCAAGCTGATAGATTACATTCGAACTGACTAAAACTACAGCGAGAAGCATCGCCAACCAGCGTCTTGTCTTCTTCATACATGTTCCTCCTTACTTCTTTATCTATAAGTCTACATAAAATGTCCCTGTATACTTATTAAGACATTGGTTCCCGTCAAAAAGGGTCATTTTTTTATTATTTTTTTCATTTTTTCTTAATATAATATAATGATTAATAGGTCAAAAAGCATTATTACTAATTAAAAGACATTTCTATTCTATTCCTTTCACTTCCTTTCACTAAAAATTGTCATCTTCTGCCTTATTGCATTTTTATCACCTAATATTAAAGAGCCCAGAATTAAATCCAGGACTCTTTATTCTCGCGGAAACACTTTTATTATACGTTAACTTTTTCTTTCTTCTTTTCCACTTCCTTTTCTTTATTCTGGGCACACTTTTTCTCTTCCGCTATTCCGTTTATCAGAAAACATATTCCCTGCACCAGTAATACAAAAGGTAATAACATCTGTGCAAAATTTGTTACATCCACCATTTTTCATTCTCTCCTTTGTTCCTTATTTTGGTAAAATATGCTCGTTTTCAATCGTTTTTCTAATTTATAATGTCTCCCAAATGTGTTTTTTTATCCTCTGAATGATACTTTTAGCTGAACATAGAAAAAGCGGGGGATAAAATCTATTTGAATAGCTTAGACTTTATACCTCGCTTTTATTTTTTTGTCTCTCTTATCTGATTCTTATCTGATCTTTTTCACTGCTGAAAACGAACCGTATATTTTCTTATTTCCTGATTTCTTTAATGCACGCACTTTGTAAGAACCATTCTTCGGCGCATTTTTATACTTGTAAGATGTCTTACCTGTCGTTGTTACTTTCACCCATTTTTTATTCTTGTAACGATAAATTTCATAAGCAGTTGCGCCTTTCACTTTCTTCCACTGCAGCAGAACGGTTTTGGAAGAACGTCTGCATTTTCCCCAGCTTACTTTTGCAAGAGAAGATCCTTTGACCGTTACTGTAAATGTCTTTGCAAGAGACGGCGCGGCTTGCGGCGCTACTTTAATCTTTGTCTTACCTGCTTTCAATCCGGTTACTTTTCCGGACGCTGACACTTTACATACGGACGGTGTATATACTGTATATTTCATTCCGCCTGCAACAAGCGGCACATTTACAAAGCCGTTATATATACTGTAAGAAATGCTTCTGGACGTTCCTTTCTTCATGCTGAAAGAATATAGCGGATTGATATAAAACAGATTTCCGTCCTGCTCTTTCGTTACCTTTACGTTTACATTTGCACTTTTATTCTTATAAGAAGAAGCCGATGCTTTCTGCACTGTGGTCGTTGAAAAATTCTGTACCCAGTAATGCATGCCGTTTACAACAACTGCACCCACGCCGATTCCCGTATAAGCAGACGTAAGAATATTTTCCTTATGTCCCTGTGAATTCATCCATGAAGTCATGGCACTCTTGCTGCTTGTCTGTCCGGCAGCAATATTCTCGCCCAGCATAATATAACCCTGTTTGCTGTCATAACAAACCGTATTGAAATCTCTTCCTGACGGACGTGTATGGGAAAATGCAATCGCAAGTTCCGCTGCACGAAGCATAGAGCCCTTAATCATCCGCTTATCCATCGTAAGCGTCTTAAGTCCTCTCTTGCTTCTCTCACTGTTTACTCTTTTTACAACATCAAATGCTGCACTGTAATCATATTTCACCTTGACCGGCAGTTTTTCCATCTTCATATAAGAGCCATCATCCATCTTTGCCAGGCCACTTATTCCGGTCATCACTGTGCCTGCCGGAAATGCTTCCGGTCCGATATAAGTGACAGAGGACGGAATCTTTACCTTTTTAATTCCGGTTCCGTAAAATGCTACCCGGTTAATCTTTTCCAGCGCTGATGGGAATGTCACTGATGTCAGTTTTCCACAATTTAAAAATGCCTGAAATGCGATCTCTTTTAATTTCTTTGGAAATATTATCTTTTCCAATGCAGAACATTCTCCGAAACATCCATTTAAAATCTGAGTCACATTGTCGGGAATTGTAATCTGCTGTAAAGATGTACAATATGCAAATGCCAGACTATCCAGTGTGTTTAATGTACTGCCAAGCGATACTTCTGTTAAAGAACTGCATTTATAAAACATTCTATAGGAAAGGCTCTTAATTCCTTTTCCAATCGTCACCGACTGAAGTTCCGTGCAGTCTTCACACAGATATAATCCAAGACTTGTTATGGAACCAGGCAGATTCAACGTTTTTATTTTTGCTCTGGCAAAAGCACCTTCATTAATCACACTGACCGTCTTTGGAATTAGAATTTCCGAGACATTCACATTGTTAAATGCATTTTCTCCGATCGTTTTTACGGAACCCGGGATTTGATAGGATTCAGCCTGTTTTCCCATCGGATATAGAACTAACGTTGTCTTCTTCGCCTCAAATAATACACCTTCTGAAGCACTGTATTTCGCATTTCCGGCTGCTACCTGAAATCCCTGTAATCCACTACATCCATAAAATGCAAGTGATGATATATAGTTTACAGATGCCGGAAATGTCATCTGCGTCAATGCACAATTCTGGAATGCATAATCTCCGATCTGTTGCAGCTTTTTCGGAAGTACTAAATCAGCAAATGCACTGCAATCGGCAAATGCTGCTGTCGACAGTGTCGTCAATGACCCCGGTAATTCTGCACTTGTCAGTTCGCTACATCCGTAAAATGCCGCTTCCCCGATTTTCTTCAATGTTGACGGAAAATCAACTTCTGTCAAATTTGAGAAATTAGCAAACGCCTGTGTACCAATCTCTGTAATTCCATCCTGTAAAATAATTTTACGAGCCTTATTTTTATAAGCACTCAGCGGATAACTGGTGTCATAATTCCCGACAACTTTTCCTGTTCCGCTGACTGTCAGCGTCTGCGTGGTGTCATCCCAGTCATATGTCATGGAATCTACACTTGCTGCCCGCGTACGAACACCGGCAGCCTTGTTTTTCTTATCTTTCAACACATATTTCCCCGGTTTTTCTGTCTGTTTTCCGTCCTGATCCTTTGCAGAATCCTGCAGCGTCACACTCTTACTCTCCACGCTGTCAGCAGCTGCCACATTCACCGGCGCAAATACCGTGGACACCGCCACCGCAAACGCCAGGAGCACACCTTCTAAGCGTTTCTTTTTCATTTGCTCTCCTCCATCCTACTGCAATGTATTTATAGATAACCTTTAATTTCCAATTCAAAAGCCTCCGGCTCCGATATCAGCTTTTCCGCAAATTCCGCATGTCCTTCCTCAGACAAATGCACACCGTCATATAGAAGCGCCAGCTCCCATTTACCGCAATTTATGCATTTAATGCCAAGCTGCTCTGCTAATGCCCCGTACAATTCGCCAATCTTCTGTGATTCTGTCACAATCCGGTCATCCGAAACCCACGAGCCACGCTTCATCACCGGCGGGGCAAGCAGACATAATTCTATCTTGCCCTCACTTACTTCCGGCGTTTCCTTTAATCTTTCCAGAAAATGCTTCATTTTCTCTGCGGTCTTTTCTGCCGATGGTTCTGCCGCATTCAGGATATCATTCGTCCCGAGCATAAGAAACAACCATATCGGTGCAGCTTTTTTCGCCCAGGATTTAATCTGTTTGCAAATAAAATCCATCTGTCCTGTCATCTCCGGAATACATCTTCCGCAGATTCCATGATTTTTCACTTTGTATTCTGTTCTGTCATCCAGAATTCCCGTCCATCTTATCTCTTTCGGGAATCTTCCTTCTGTACCCACGCGGGAATCATACCCGAAAGTGTTCGAATCCCCGTAACAAATGATCGTTCCTGCCATCTTACTCTCCATACTGCTCCACAAGCCTTTTAATCTCCTGCTTCATCTGTCCTGCCACTTCATCCGGTCCGATGATCTTAATACCCTCGCCAAGCGAGATCACCCAGCCAAGGAACTGCCTGCTGACATGCACCTGTACTTTCACAGAGAAATGCTCCTTATCCACCGGCACCATCATAATATCCTTGCCAAAGCGGTCAATCATAACGCCCGCCAGATGATTTTCCACCAGCATTTTCACATCCTGCTCTTTTCCACCGTACATCCCGAAACTCTTCTTCGCATAATCTGCCATGTCCAGCTTCTTAAAGTGATCTCTGCCCTCCCGACGCTCATCTATCATCCGAAGATTCAGCATCTTATCCACCCGGTAATGCTTGATCATCTGCGCATCTGAATCATAACCAACCAGATAATAGTTCTCATCATCCCAGGACAGACCCCACGGACTGATACGATAATATGCTCCACCATGGCGCAGTTCCATTTCCTTCTTCACATTCCACTGGAAATATTGAAAACAGATCTTTTTATTTTCGGAAATCGCATTATGGATCTCGTCTACAGTATAATAGATACTCTCATTCATCGTCTTGATCCGTTCGGAGACATATACCTGCCTCTGCAATTTCATGGCATCGTATCTGCTGACAAACGTCTCCAGTTTGCGAATCAGATCATTCGTCTTTCTTGCGGTAATGAATTTGGAAGACTGAATCGCATCCACCAGAAGCTTCAGCTCCGGCATCTCAAATGGGCGGTTCACCACATGATAGTGATAACGGTTTCCGACCTGTTCTCCCTCCACATCGATCCCAAATGTCTCCAGATCCCTGAGATCCGCATAAATGCTCTTACGCTCCGCAGTGATATCGTATTCTTTCAGTGCCTCCATGATCTCCGGCATTGTAATATAATGCTCTTCGTCTGTCCGCTCCAGCATGATCTGCGCCAGACGATAGAGTTTGAATTTCTGATTCGTTCCTTTTGGCATTGCGTTCTCTCCCTTGATTCTTTTGTGAAAATGATTTAATCCGGCAACTTATCAGTCATAAAAGCCTCAAAAATATAATCCGGATTTTCACAATAAACGATACTGTTATAATCATCTATTTTATCACTGATAAATGAATGATACACCTCAAAAATTGCATCCACTTCATCTACATTTTTTACTTTCACTACCTGTTTAATCAATCTCTTATACACTCTTCCAATATCCCAGTGTGACGGAATATCATATTGACACGCTCCGACATTATCAAAATCGCCCGGCTCAATCTGGGATTCTTTCATTAACACTCTGCATACTTCTTCCAAATTACTGTTGCCATAAAAATCAGCTAACTCTCCGGCTCTTCCAATTCGTTCCTGCCCTAAAACATCCACGATCACACTTCTTTTATTCTTTGTTTTTCTCGCAATATAATCGATTAGTGCACATATATAAAACAATTTCTTATCTTCTTCACTTTCATCCGCATAAAATGGACCTGTTATCTCAATCATATCTTTTCGTATCATTTCCCTATAATGCTCTTTCGGCTCCTTCTGGTTATACTCCGGTTCTTCCTCTTTCAAGAACGTTCCATAAAATCAGCGTAAGTATTTCTACTTTAATTTTTACAATCCAGATAATGTTCGCATTACCAGATCTACATCTTTGTTTTCAAGTTCCTGAATAATGTGTAAATATGTTTTCTGCGTTGTTGTCATGCTGGCATGTCCAAGTCTTCGAGCAACACTCGCTATTGAAACACCTGCAAATAGCAATAGCGAGGCATGGGTGTGTCTTAAGCCATGAATCGAAATCTCCGATATCCCGCATTCTCTGCAATGTCTGGTTAATGCATCATTCACTGTAGAATTATATATTTTCGATTCGCCTACAAAGATTGGCTGATCTTCCGGCAGTCCTTTAATCAACTCTGAAAATTTTACAACAATCTGCCAGTCAATCTGGATTTTTCTAACCGAAGATTTATTCTTTGTTGGCAGGAAACCACCTTCGCCCTTGTAGTCCCATGTTTTACTGATAGATAATGTCTGTCTTGCAAAATCAAAATCTCCCGGCGTAATCGCAAGTGCTTCTGAAAAACGCATTCCTGTTTTCGCGACCAGTAAAATAAACCAGTCCCAATTCGGTTCTTCTTTGAGATTCAGATCAGAAATCAAAGTATGTAACTCGAATTGACTTAAATATTTAATCTTTTTGACTCTCGGCGTTTTCCCCTTAATGATTGCTTTTCTGGTTGGATCTCTTTCAATCAGACCATCGTCAACCGCATCTAAAATCGCTCCCTTTAACTGATGGTGAAAATCCAATGTTGTCTGGCGCTCGTGTTCTTTTGCGTATGCATTCAATAATTGCTGATATGCTGTTCTGTTCAGCTCCGCAACTTTTAACTCCGGCATAAGCTTCTCTACCCATCTCTGTGTCATACGGTATTTTGCCATAGTCGCTTCCCGGATTGCGCCTTTCTTGTAAATATCAATCCATTGCTGAAAATATTCACTGAAAAGCAATGTCCTGTTCATATCATTTATCATAAGCCTTTTCCTTTCCCGAAATAACTCACGCTGATATAAACATAAAACTACACCTTCACCTTGCTTTACAATGGATTAATTAAAGGCTTAATTTCGGTATCTAAGACCTCTTTTAATTCATCCATACACATCTTATAGTATTTGAACTTCGGAACCGCTTTTTCTGCATTTGCCTTATAACATGTATAATCAATTGTAGCTTTTATAACACCTTCATTCGGTATCTCATCGTTTCTGTAATGCATGGCTGCATACATAACATCATCAGGTTCCGCATACCACTTCTCACAAAAGTCAGAAATCCTGTTTTCAATGTATTTCTGCTTTGTTGTTTCTACTATGTTCAAAATCGAATGTCCTTTATACCTGTCTGCGTCCACTTCAATCTCTGAAACCAGATTTGACATAATATCTGCCATCTTCGGATTACCATTTCGTAATTCTGCTATATATTGCTTAACTTCATCTATTTGCTTCTGTCTTTCCTCTGGTGAAATATCCTCTTCATCTTCTCCCGGTGATACAATATTCTGAATCAAATTGATAATGTACTCATAATCAATTTTCGTATTACTGTATGCCATCAGCTCATACTCTGAATCTAAGTCTGACGTTTCCTCTTCATCTTCTCCGCCATCATTTCCTTCTTCTTTTTCTCTTTTTATCTCTTCTATTACATTTTTATAATGCGCTACATAATCTTCGTACTCTTCTTCTGTAATATCATATTCTTCCAACAGCTTGTCACTGTAATTTGAAAACGATTTAAGCTGTGCAAATAACCGGTCAAATGTCTGAAATATTTTTGCAAATACTTTCTTTTCAGCCAATGACATTCCCGGTATAGCTGTCGGCGCTCCTGCTGCAATACGAAGCGCTTTCAGCGCTGTACGGAATGCCTTTTCCACCTCGTCCCATTCTGCCAGAATAGAATCATTTGTACCACCTGCGGAATACAATTTTACTGCGTTATCTACACTCTCTTTGAAAAGCTTCGGAGCCTGAAATGTAACAATCTGTCCATATGTTTTATTCTTATCGAAAATACGATTTGTTCGCGAAAATGCCTGTATCAGATCATGCGGTCCCATAGGTTGTCTGTCAATAAACATCGTAGACATACAAGGGGCATCAAATCCTGTCAGCAATCGATCAACTACAATTACCAGATCCAATTGTTCATGTCGTCTCTTAAATTTAGGATCTTTTCTCGCAAGCCTTTTATTCAGATTGCCATTGTAAGACTGGATCTGTGCCAGATCAAATTTTGTCCCAAACATATTGTTATAATCATCCAACGATTTCTGCATCTTCTGCTGATTTACCTGTGAACCTTCTTCATTTTCCGTCACAGAATATGTAATTGCAAATTTCGGAAAATCAGGGAGTACCTGCCGGATCTTTTCATCAATCCGCAATGGAGTATTTCCTTCTTTTACTTTCGTTAATAATTCATAATACTTCTGCGCCAGAGGAATCGAACTTGTTGTCAGCAATGCCTCATACGTCTTACCTTTTCCATTCTGGAATCCCAATTTATGATAGGACTTGTTCAAAATCACATCCAGAACTTTTAACATATGTGCTTCATTATCATACAATTTACTATCTGTTTCATCAGACATCGTCTTCGGTCCATTATGCTCTACCTGAAAGCCAAGAACCGCATTATCATGGATTGCATTTTGTATCGTATATCTGTGTAAACGTTCTCCGTATAATTCGTCTGTTGTGCGTGGCAGATCACCCATCTTCGGATAAGGATTTTCTGAAAATCTTGGTGTTCCAGTGAAGCCATACCATAATGATTTTCCAAAAAATCTCTCCAGTTCTCTCTTCGTTCCCGGTGTAACTGCTCTGTGACACTCATCTACTACAAATGCAATCCTCAGATTTTTAATCTTGTTATATTCCGGCGTTCCTTCCTGCAATCTCTTTGTAATTAATCGTTGCAGCTTTTGGATGGTTGTAACGATTACCTGCCGGTCTTCTGATTTTAATTTTTTCTTCAAATCATTTACATTGTCTGTCTCATTTACGTCGATCAGATCATTGTTGGCATATGCCTGAAATGCCATTGTTGTCTGTGTATCCAGATCCTTTCGGTCAATTAAGAAAATCGTTTTATCCAAAGACGGAATGTCCATCAGCAGGTTACGGGTTGCCTTATACGAAGTCAACGTCTTACCTGAACCCGTTGTATGCCAGACATAACCAGACTTCCCTGTCTTGGAAGCCTCTCGTATTGCTTCAATCGCATGAATCTGATACGGCCGCAATAATATTAATCGTTTCGCATCTTCATCTAATACCGTATATCTCGCAATCATCTCATGCGCTTCCGGGATGCGCAGTACACTCTTTGCGAACTCAATATAATCAGATACCGGATTATTATCCTGATCCAGCCATCCACTGATGAATTTTTCATTTAATTCCGTGTCGCTTGCTGCAGAAAAATACTTTGTATTTACGCCATTGCTGATTACAAACATCTGTACCGCAGAGAAAATTCCAGTAAACTTCCCTTCTCCGATATATTTCTTAATCTGCCAGAATCCATCCATATAAGAATGCTGCTTATTCTTTAATTCTATATGAATCATCGGAAGTCCATTAATCATCAGCGTTACATCAAATCTGCGATTACGTCCGTCTTCCTCTGTCTTCAATGCACTGTATTGATTAATCACCTCATACACACTGCTTCCCCCTGCAATATGCTCGTGATTCATCACTACGAGATGTAATCTCTTCGTATCTCTCTGCACATGTACCTGAACCTTACCGTTCTCTCCAACAAGCCATTCTCCCGCTTTATAGAAGGATGAAAACTGCAACTGGTTCTTCACCTGTTCAAACTCGGTATCTGTTAAAGGCTCTCCATCCAAACGCTCCTTATTATTCTGTTCCAGAATATACCGGAAATTCGCCCACAAATCCTCTTCCGTCTTCAAATCCGGTCGATATGTCCACTGCGAATCTCCATATACCAGTTGTTCAATTAACTTTTGTTCTATCATTGACTCTAATTCAGGCATAATTTTTGTCTCCTTTGTGATTCTATGTATCTAATATACATTATTTATTTTATACTTACACTGATTTCAAGTGTTTTTTGACCCTTTTTTACGTTTGTCCTGCTTACGAAGGTGAAGAGTGATGAGATGGTCGAGCAACTCCAAATAGTCTCCTATTTTTCTCTGCTCTTCAATTGATGTATAGGGAATTTCAATAGTCTTCATTCCAGCAATATCTATGCTTCTTCCATCTCGTATTCCATATACATGTGGTACTAATTTATGCTTTATAAATTCATGAGATCGAAAGTATGGATAATAAAATCTTGAATCTGCCACATCGCTATGAAATGTGTGATATGCAGGGCTTATAATGCCATCTAACGATGATTTTTCAAGTCCTCCTTCAAAGGAACGAAGATGCACTATGAAGTCATTTTTCCGCACCATTTTATAATTAGACAAATTGGATTCGTCATACATTAGATTTCGGTCCGATTCCTCTCTTTTAACAGTTCCTCCACCCTGAATAATAGTAAGAGCCGGTAGCTCCGTATGGTTCTTTTCAGAGTATTCTTTAAACACTTTCCCTAACTTACGCTGTTCCCAAACGTTTTTTGTTCTTCATCTACTCGTCATACACTTGCGTTGGTGAAGAGTGATGAGGTGGTCAATCCCATCTAAAAGGTTTCCTATTTTTCTTTGTTCTTCAACATTGGGAACAGGTATTTTCATATCAGAAATCATCTCTAACCTGACAGAATCGACAGATGTTTTTGCCGTCATTGCCATTACTCGTTTATAAAACAACTTAGAAAATGTATGATAAAAATAATGTGCATTCAATTCATCTGAAAAGCCATACATCCTGTAACAACGCTGATGCAAGTCATATTTACCGTTCACATAGTGAAATACTTTTCCAGTACCAACTCCATCCCCAACAGTAATAACTGCTTCTTCATCATATAAATACTTTGTACTTCTTTCTATAATTGGTGAGCGCACATAGAATGGGTACTCTCCATCTTCAACCTTGTCTTGAGTATTGCTTTTTCCGGTTGATATAGAGCATAGCTCAGAAACCTTACGCTGTTCCCACCCATCTATTTTAATTCGCAAAAACTTGCCTACTTACGCTTTATCGCAGTATGTAACACTATTATCACCTATATCACAATACATACGATTATTCTAAATTCAATCGCTCTCGCACCATCATCAGTGTATATCCAAGCAAATTTTCTCCTCTCCACTTGCTCTTGTCGTATCTATTTTCATCTTTCATAGACAATCCAATACCCCAGATTCGATCTTTCACTGCACATTCTGCTAATATCACATTCCCAGTATTTACAAGGTTATCTTTCAGCTCGTCATTCTGTGAAAACTTTGCAAGCAATCCTTCGTATACAATAACCTGTCTTACTCCATTCCAATAGTTTTCATCATAATCTTTTACTGCACGTCCTAACGCTTTGATCTCTGCTACATCTTTCGTGCCGAGTATCTGCTCTGCAATGCATTCATCTTGAAAACAAATTGCTTTCCGATACATCATAAACTGTTCCATGGACGAAAAATGAACACCATCAACTATAAAATTAGACGGATACCAATTACTTAAGTATCCGTTCTCTTCATCTGGATTGTGAAAGCAAATAATCTGCATTACACTTCACCTACTTTTTTTACTGCCAGATCCAGTTCCAGATCATGAAGCCCAGAATACGCCTTTTCCAAAAAGTCTACTGGAATCTTCTGAATAACTTCTGAACTCGGCATATTGTAATACCATTGATAATACGCATAAAACTCGCCAATCCAATCCGGCATAAAACCATCAAGACCTTTTCCAGCTTCCAATTTATACTGATCTGTTTTTTGAAAATAATTCCATAATTCCTTATAATCCATCGTATTTACATATGCCTGCGATTCATCAATACTTTTTCTTGTCTTACTTTTCATATAAAAGTTGATAAATTCTTCTGTATCTTTATCAGGAAAATTCTGCGCCACATAATCAAACAACTTTCCCTGATTTTCTACAACATCATTCAAATACTCTTCTGCATATGCCTTCATTGTCATCTCTCCTAAAATAATGTACTAAATACATTTGTTACTTTATTTGCATCAGAATCTACTAATTCTCGCATCTTTCGTCTTGCCGTTATATCACGTTCGTTATACTTTTGGCTATATTCCTTGTAATCAACCGGCAGTAACTTTTCTTCTACTTCCTGCAATTTAGAATATGCCCGCTCAGATTTAATACAATATTGAATGCCAAGACCGCCCAATGAAAGCAACTCCGGTAATATTTCAAGATCAATATTGTCTCTTACAAACTCTTTTGCAATATAAAAGTAAGAAGCGTTTGCTCTCCAACCTTTTATAACATCATAATCACTTGCATCCACACCATATTTTTCAATAAACTTTGCTGCCAACATACGATAACGCTTAGAATCTGCTGCATCTCTATGTTTCATCAATTCTGCAAGCCACGCCAACACATCTTTTTCTTGAAAATCTAATATTTTCAGACCTTCTGTGCCCAATTCATATTGATGAACCCAGCCATTTTTCTCATTCGGTCTGCAAACAGCCCATTCCTTAGCAAGATCTATATTGTCCGTTAAGTAAAATCCAATTCCATAATCATGTCTTTTCTCACCAAGTCCATATGTCGGAACTACAATTTTATCAGGTGTTCCATGAAATAAAGTTATTTTTCCCATTTTCTCGCCCTTTTCCTTAAACAAACATGTTTTGTAACATAAATTTCTTAACTTCTTTTAGTTCATCACACTTGCGCTGGTGAAGAGTGATGAGGTTATCAAGGTTGCGGAAGTAGTCTGCAATTCTAACCTGTTCATCATTATTTGGGAACATAAATTTAAGTTCATTCATTTTAACCATTGTTAATGCTTTTTGGTTTGAACCAATCGCTGAGGCATCTATTTTTTTCTGTCCATCATCACTACTAAGTACATAATCTAGGTAATTTGGATTACACTTAATATTCTTAAACCAAATCAAATTTCCATCCTTAAAATAGAACGGTACATTGTCTACAACCCATGTATTTCCTATGGTTCCGACAGCAGTAATTAACAAATCCCCAACTTGTGGACTGCCATATAATTTTGCCATTTCTTTATATTTTTCTTCTGTTATATATAAGACTTCAGAAACAGGCTTGTGTTCTCTTAATTCAGAAATTTCTTTTCCTCGATAAAAAGGTATTCCGCTATCAACATAATCTTGTGCGTGAACACGTTTACTTGATGTTAAATCAGCAATCTCTCCCAACTTACGCTGTTCCCAATCTTCCGTAAATCCTTCAAATCTTATCTGTGGAACTTTTTCACCATCTTGTGGAAACATTTTTTGAAGCATATATTTTTTTAATGTTTTTGTCTGCTCACACTTACGTTGGTGAAGAGTGATGAGGTGATTTACCTTTGAAAAATATTCACCTATTTTGTTTTGCTCCTCACGCATAGGGATAGTTACTTTTAAGTTTTTTATTATTTGTGCAGATAAATTTCCCTGTCCACCTTGTAAGTATTTATCTGTTATCTGAGCTTTCTCTTTTCTAAACCACTCTGCTAAAAAATCAGCATTCACTTCCTCATTCGGAATAATTGCCAAAATCGCCTGATTTATAGCTCCATCAAGCTTTGCACGGCTTACTTCACCACTTGTAGCACCGTACAAAGCGTACAGAATGTCACCTATATGAACCATTTTTGCAGATGAACTATTTAAGCCCTCTTCTGTAATAAAAAGTTCTGTTGTATCGCCATAAATCTCTCCTGACCTAATAAACGGAATATCGCCATCATAATACTCTGTTGTTCCAGCTTTTGGAGTTCCGCCTGAATAAGAGGATGTAATTTCAGAAACCTTACGCTGTTCCCAATCTTCTGTATACCCACTAAATCTAATCTTTGGTTTTGCCATATCCATCACCCCTCAATCTTTCCAATCAGGTCGTTCAGTGATGACATAATTGTCTCATCATTCGAAGTTAAATCCTTAAGAAGTGATAAAAATTCTCCCTGCACCTGTTCCAGTTCTTCATCTGTCTTCTTCATATCTGTTAAAAGTGCATTCAGATCTACATCTTCTTCTTTTTCAAAAGTATCTACATAACGTGGAATATTCAGGTTAAAATCATTCTTTTCGATATCTTCAAAGCTTGCAAGAAATGCCTCTTTTTCTACCGTCTCTCTATTGGAATATAACTCCAACACTTCATCGATATGGTCATCTGTCATGGCATTCTGTTTCTTTCCTTTTTCAAACTTCTTAGATGCATCTATAAAGAGGACATCTCTGCCATCTCTGTGCTTTTTTAATACGATAATACAAGTCGGAATAGATGTATTGTAAAAGAGATTTGCAGGCAAGCCAATAACTGCATAGATATTACCTGAGCGAAGTAATTTTTCTCTTATTTTCCCTTCTGCTGCCCCTCTGAACAACACACCATGAGGCAGTACAATCGCCATTGTTCCATTACTCTTCAAATGATACAATCCATGAAGCAAGAATGCATAATCTGCTTTTGACTTTGGTGCTAACACGCCATAGTCGCTGAATCTTTCATCCTGTAAGAAACCTGCTGCCGCACTCCATTTTGCTGAATACGGAGGATTCATAAGTACCATATGGAAATCTGTCTCTTCTCCGGTAGGCCAGTCTCCATCCAGAGTATCACCATTCCGAAGGTTCTGATTCTCCGGTGTGATACCATGTAAGAACATATTCATTCTTGCGAGATTGTAAGTTGAAGTATTCAACTCCTGTCCGTAGTATTTGATATATTCCGGCTCTTTCGCATATTTCTTTGCATTTAACAATAATGAGCCTGATCCCATACACGGATCATATACGGAAAGTCCTTTTCTGTCTTCCTGACCGGCGATCGCAATTTTCGTCAAGATCTTTGATACTGCCTGCGGTGTATAGAACTCTCCGGCTTTCTTTCCTGTCTCTGACGCAAACTGTCCAATCAGATATTCATATGCATTTCCAAGAATCTCCGCATCGGAATTTAACAAGTCTGCTTTGTCAATTTCTTTAATCAGATTTGCGATAGTGTCACTTTGCTTCTGATCTCCGTTTCCTAAACGATTGGAATACAGATCAATATCTGTAAAAAGGTCCGCAAATATTAGATCACTCTGTTCGATATTGTTGAATCCTTTCTGCAACTGTTCTCTGTTGAATGCATTATTTTTCGCTGCATCTGCAAAACTGGTATAAGTTAAGTCCGGCTCAATAATGTAATGACATTCGTCTTTCAGTTCCTCTTTTAACTCTTCCGCACTCTCATCCTCTAATGCTTCTATATATGCATCTAATGCGGCTTTCATCGTCTCTGGTCTTTCATCATAAAGCAGATCATATACTTTGATCAAAAATGCATCTGACAAATATTTGTAAAATACAATTCCTAACAGATAATTTTTATATTCGTTTGCATCCATCTTTGAGCGGAGAATATCCGCTCCGCTCCATAACACACTGATTAAATCTTTACTGTTTTCTACTTCCGCCATCTATCTTTCCTCCATCTTTATTTATCTCTTATACATCCAATTCTGAAAATCGCTCTTCCGTCTCGCATAATGCTTCGCTTTCTTCTCATACATCCGCTGGTCTGCGAGCTTCGCAATTTCACGGACAGACTCCCACTGCCGTTCATCACTCCAGACTGCTCCGCAGGAGACACTCATATGCGGCACTGTGTCACCGGACCAGTTATCCACAAGCGAATCAAAATTCTGCTTAATAATCCCAAACTGTTCCTCATCTGTAAACAGGATTGTGACAAATTCATCACCGCCGATACGGTAGACTTTTCCATAATCTTCAAAGCTCTGTTTCATGCAGCCTGCAACACCGCAGAGCAACTCATCTCCGGCGGCATGTCCCAGCCGGTCATTGACCGCTTTCAGACCATTTACATCCGCGGTCAGATAAAGGAACTTCTTATCTGCTGTCAGTTTCTTTATATCCTGCTCATAGGCACGCCGGTTATAGCATCTTGTCAGCTCGTCTGTAGTGGATGACCGGAGCAGCTGCTCTTCTTTTCGTTTTTCATATTCAATACTTCGCACCGCAAATATTACACTCACCGGCCGTTGTTCTTCATCCTGCTGAATCGCAATAAACGATGCATGGAACCAGCCAAGTGTTGTTCCTATAAAATCTCCGGATATATATTTCTCTCCTTCCATTCGTTCAGGAAGAGTATGCAGATCTATAAATTCTCTTGCTGCCTCCCGATACTCTTCTACGGTTCTGTTTTCCAGAAGCGCACGCAGACGCACATCCGCATCTTCATAATACCTTCCTTCCATATTTTCTTCACCGATCTCAACTCCGCCATAACGCATGATCTTATTTTCCCTAAGTTTGATCACATACATACTGTGGTTGAGCCCCGCCATCGTTGCCAGCACTGCATACTGCTCTTCCTTTTCCCTGTTTATTCTCAATACTCTTGCGATCATAATCAGAAGTATAATCGTTGCAATAAGCAGATACAACATCACACTCAGCATTGCCACTGCATTACTTCCGTTAAGATGTGTCATATCGTATACCACTCCGACTGTATAGCCGTCGACATTCCTTGAAACACTTCTGCTCTTGCTGATTTTTAACTGTTTCAGTTTATTGCCAATCTTCCCGGAATCCGTTGCACCATAGATCTTTCCGCTTTTTCTGTCTGCTACATAGATGTCGATTCCTTCATACACCGGCATATTACTGACAACGGATTTTATTTCATTTCGTTTCAGTTTTTCCAGAAGACGCACCGGCTCTACACCTACCTGGATCATACGGGTTCCTGCATCATTCCATGTGATCGCATACATCATCTTCTTTCCTTCTGATGTATTCGGTGTCACATCCTGACACATCGTAAGCTTTTTATTTTTCAACATTGGTTTAAAATATGCGATCTGCTTGCCAGAGCTGAAATTATATCCGTAGTATTTCGGCACCGTTCCGCTGTAAACCTTACCGCTCTTATCAAACAGATGCACTTCATCGACAGACATCAGCTTCGCGATCTTCTGTAGTTCCGGCACATCATGCTCTGTCTTCTCATTTGCATCCAGAATATATGCTACCGCCTTTGCCCGCACCATATAATCTTCCTTCAACGACTGGATCATCTCTTTTTCGTCATCTGTATTTCTCTCAATGATCCCTGCCACCTGATCCAGCAGAACTTCTGACGTATTCCTTATGTTCCGGTTATTTACATAATCAAGAAGCCGGTCTTCCAGAAATAACGCCGATATAAGAATAAAAATAATCAGACAGACCACTTTCATCCATTTTCTTTTTTTCACTTGCTTTTTTCCAAATCTCATACTCTAACTTTCCATCCGTTATCTTTATTGTCGGTCTTTTGTATATTTTGTGATCACAGGTTCTTACATTCTCCATTGTCATAGCAAAAAGTAATTAATCTTCACAAACTAAGTCACTTTTATTATAGCATAATTATTGTTATAGTCATAAAAAAGAGGTCAGATAATTTCTTGAATATTTTGCTAATATATAGAAACGAGGTCCTTTACTTTACGTAAAGAACCCCGCTTTGTTGAAAGATGTATAATGATTTATTCTAATTGTAATATGAAAAACTTTCTTAAATCGCTCTTGTATATTTCTTCAGCCATTCTCTTTCCTCTTCGTTAAGATGTGGCGCAATTTTTTCATATACCAGTGCATGATAATCATTCAGAAGACGTTTCTCTTCTTCAGACATCATGTCCGCTTTGATTCCGTCAAGATCCATTGGTACGTATGTGATTGTCTCAAAGCAGAGGAATTCTCCATATTCATTCTTCTTCCATTCTTTTACAAGAAGTTCATTTTCCAGACGGACTCCGTGGGAACCTTCAAAATAAATTCCCGGCTCATCTGTAATAACAATTCCCGGTTCAAACTGGTGAGTATCATTTTTGCGATATGCCCAGCGGAAATTTGTCGGTCCTTCATGGATATTTAGCAGGTAACCCATACCATGTCCGGTTCCATGATTAAAGTTCAATGCTCTATCCCAGAACGGCTTTCTTGCCAGAATATCCAGATTCATTCCATTGCAACCTTTTAACATTTTTGCGCTTGCAAGCTGGAGATTACTGATTGCTACCAGTGTAAAGTGCTCTTTCATAATATTCGGGATCTCACCTAATACATAGGTTCTTGTAATATCTGTAGATCCTTCGTAGAATCCAGCTCCTGTATCTGTCAAGAATACATTTCCTTCTTTCAGCTCTACGTCTGTCTCTTTTGATGATGTGTAATGGCAAAGTGCTGCATGTTCTCCATATGCACTGATTGGTTCAAAACTTGGACGGATGAAATTTCCCTGCTCTATACGCAATTCATCCAGCTTGTCAGATGCGCTCATCTCTGTAATCTTCATCTTACCTACATTTTCTTTTAACCATTTCATAAAACGAACATGTGCAATGCTGTCTTTGATCTGTGCTTTACGGATATTTTCAATCTCTACCGGATTCTTAATTGCTTTAAAAAGAATCTCCGGATTGCGTGTGTCTACTTTTTTCATTTCTTCCGGAATGTTCTTATAAATTGCATAATTAGTCTTTGACGCATCCAGAAGTGCTGTATTTTCTATAGAAAGATGTTTCATATCTTCATATATTGCATTATACGGATGAATTGTAACACCATCTTTTGCATAAATAGCTTTCATTTCATCAGATAATTTTCTCTCATCAATATATAATAACATTTCATCCATTGTAATGACTGCATAAGACAATACCATTGGGAAGAAATCAATATCATTTCCACGCATGTTCAGAGTCCAGCAGATATCGTCCAGTGTTGTAAGAATATGTATATCTGCTCCTTCTTCTTTCATTACTTCACGGATTCTCTTTAATTTATCAGCTACGGATTCTCCTGCATATTTCTCCTCAAGAATAAATGCAGGCTCTTCAGAAAGTTTCGGGCGATCCTCCCAGAACTGATCTACCAGATCATATTCGTAAACAATTCCTCCGTTTTTCTTTCGAGCAATTGTCTCATATCCAAGACCTTCTCCCATAGATACAACACGTCCATCAAATCCGATCACACCATTTTCCGGCAGGTGTTCTTCTAAATATTCTTCGATAGTCGGAACTCCCGGCTCACGCATTTTCATAAGCTCTACGGTTGTACCTTCCATCTGTTTTGCCGCCTGGATAAAATATCTTCCGTCTGTCCACATTCCTGCCCAGTCTTTTGAGATTACAGCTGTTCCTGCAGATCCGGAAAATCCAGTCATATATTTACGTGCCTTGAAATATTCTCCTACATACTCACTCTGATGAAAATCTGCAGTCGGAATTACATAAAAGTCAATTCCTTTTTCTTCCATTAATTTTCTGAGACAACTAAGTCTTTCTTTTACTCCCATGAAACATACCTCTTTTCTGTTATATTACATGAGCTATATAATTCTGCACGAAATATATAGCTCATAAAATTCATTATTAATCTACTAACGCGGATAATCGTTTGTCTAACGCGATCATAATTGCTGCTGCCACAAAAGATACAACGGCAATTCCGATACATGCTGTCTTGAATGGAATATTTCCACCAAATAAGATTCCGTATACCGGACCGTAGCTCTTAGCTGCGATAAATGTTGCAAATCCCCACATAGACATCATCAGCGCCAGGTAACGGCTTGGGGAATATTTACTGATGAATGAATGTCCCAGTGGTGAGAAGAACATCTCTCCAAGTGTCAGAAGGAATGCGAATACGATCAGCCATAATACGCTTGCTTTGTGTCCGCCTCTTGCAATATCAATTACTGCATAGAAGATGTATCCAAGTCCGATGATCGCAATTCCAAGTCCTGTCTTTCTGAACAGACTCATGTCTCCCTGCGGTCTTGCAGCCAGCTTTCTCCAGAGTGCTGCTGTCACAGGTCCTAAGATTACACAGAACATTGAGTTTGCTGCATCAAACCATGTAGATGGAACTTCATAGCCTGCAACTACCCAGTTCATGTTATCTGCCCAGTAATAATATACCGGAAGGTATCCAAGATACCAGAAGATCCAGAAAATAATGGAGAACAGAGATGCAATAAGGATCGCACCGATACGTTTTTTCTCAATCGTAGTAAGTGGCTCTTTTTTCGTCTCTTTTTTCTCTTCTACTGTTTTTTCAGCATCAATTGCAAGCTCTTCCTGTGTCTTTGTCTTCTTGAACGGACGTTTTCCAACATCTCCGAGGAAACGCCAGCATACGAAGAAATACCAGCATGCTCCAAGGAACATGATCAGTGCTGCAATTTTAAAGCAAGGAGCAAATCCTAATACTCCGTCTTTTGCAAATACATCTTTGTAAAGAATACCTACAAGGAAAGTACCTATGAATGCACCGACATTTACAAGTGTGTAACGCATAGCGAACGCCGGGTCCATCTGCTCTTTTTCAGTGATAACACGTCCGATGATCGGTCCGTTTTTAAATAACGCAAGCCCTAAACTTACAAGGAAGATCATGGCGTAAACACCGGTTGCTGTTGTTGCCACAGAACCCATATAATATCCGATTCCGGCGATCATCATACCGACCGGTGTCGTATATTTTGCACCGATATAACGGTCAACGACGATTCCTCCGAATAACGGAAGCAGATAAGAAAATGCGGTCAGGTTCGACTGCATATTTGCTGCAACAGTGTCGGACAGTCCAAGTCCTCCTGTTGCTACGGTTGCTGTTGCGAAAATCAGGATCAGTGAACGTCCCAGATAGTAAGACAGACGCTCAAAGATCTCGGTTGCGGCACATGTCCAGAATGCCGTAGGAAATCCCTTTTTCTTTGTCTCCATTTCTTTTAAACCTCTCTTTTCTCTTGTTACGCGCCGGTATTCCCCTTCCCGGCAGCTGCTATAACTGATTTTATCGCTTTAATCCGATAATTTCCAACATTGAAAACATATACCAAAAGAAGAAAAACTTATAGGTTAAAATATTTACTTTTTCACACGCAACGTCCGCAGATACACTTTCTGTTCTGGCGTTATCCGGTAGCTCTCGATCGCTTTCTGGATTGTCTTATTGTGCGTCCACGTATCCATCCGCTTCTCTTCCAGATAAGGAATAATTGCTTCATACTGCTTCGCCAGCGCAGTTGCAAAATACCAGGCACGCATCATGTTGACATAGTATTCCTCCGACCGGATAGCTGCAACTTTTTCCGGATATTCCAGCTTAAATTCATCTTCCAGATAATAGCGCATCAGCATATTTATCCCAAAACGGATCGTATAAGTATGCTCCGATTCCATCCAACGGTAAACCTCTTTAATGAATAGATCCAGATGTTTCTTTACGATTTTCACGGCCAGAAGATCACAGGTCGCCCAGTTATCCACATAAGGAAGAAAACGATCCAGATCTTTTACACATTTTTCGTAATTTTTCCCCTGTTCCAGCAGAAGTCCATGTAAATTATTCTCTTCATAATACTGATGTGGCAATACTTCTACGAACTGTTTTGCTTCTTCTGTCTTTCCATACTTTTTTGCAAATGCACGAAGTGCCGGAGTCCTTACTCCGATCACACGCTCCGGATCTACCGTAGGCATCAGTTTCATATGGAAATCCCGATACCCGGTGTCCTGCATGGCAAAGAGTTCTTTTTGTACATTATCAATTACTGCCTTTTTATTCATTTTATTTCCACCTCTTATTCATTGCATTTATTATTTTCCACAACATAATCATAACATTACTTAAAGCCAACTCTATATTATACATTGTAAAAAATTCCCTTTCTTTGAATTACCAGAATTATTCTAGCGCCTCAAACTAGCGTTAAGTCAAGCGTTTTTTTGTAAAAGAAAAATCCTTTCACTTACCCGCAGGTAAATAAAAGGATTTTCCACATTTTATTTTGTAAGTCCCGATTTTGCTTTGCTCCATGCAGAATAAAGTTTCACAGATTTTCCGTTTACTTTTACCGTTTTATAAGTGCGGATTCTTACGTAATATTTCTTCTTTGCTTTTAACTTGGAAATCGCTTTGCTCACTGTTTTATTCTTCGTGATCGTCGCGGTCTTTGCACCCTTGAACTTAGACGATGTTCCGTACTGCAACTGATATCCGGTCGTCTGTGTCGCCTGTTTTTTCCACTTCACAGTCAGCTTCTTCTTACCTGCTGTCAGTTTGGAAATGCTTGTTGTCTTCGGAACGATCTTAAATGTCTTCTTCACTGTTCCGCTGTAATTATTCTTCAGTGTGATCGTAACGGTATAACTTCCGACATTCTTGCGTCCCTTCGCATAAGCTATGGAATAATCTGTTTTTGCAAATGCTTTGCCTTTTCTGTTCTTTACTGTTACGGATGGTGTTTTCGTCTTGCCGTCATATACATAACTGTTTCCGGAAAGTTTTACATCTGCAATCTTTGCAATTGTTTTTGTTCCAATCACTTTCTTACATATCTTGCAACGCTCTTCTATCTTACCATCCGTTTTTAAAGTTGCTTTTGTAAGAATATTTTCTGTCTGATGTCCTCCTGCACACGGATCTTCAGGATCCGGTGTCGGTATGGAACCTGCTTCGTCTGTAATTTTATCTGCAAAATCCGGCAGGATTTCCTCTTTAAATTCCTTCAGGAGCGAAGTTTTTACCCGGATGGTCAGATCTTTATGACATCCTTCAAATGCACTGGAATAGATTCGCAAATACGGTGGTTGTTTTTCTTTTTCAAATACCACTTCTTTTAAAGCAGAACAATTTCTAAACACTTCATTATTGATAACCTGTATTGTGTCCGGAAATGTCACTTTTACAAGAGACGAACATTCTTCAAATGCACTGTCATAAATCGAAGACACCCCTGGCATCTCCACATTCTTTAAAGACTTGCATCCATAAAATGCATATTTTCCAATTTCCCGCACTTTTGAAGATAGTTTCACAGTTTCCAGATTTTCACAGTTTGTAAACATCCAGCTGTCAATCTCTTTTACATCTCCGCCTATGGTAATAGATTTGACTTTTTCTTTGCACTTATCATCTGTTTCATTGCAAAGCGTATTCCATCCAAGCATCCCCTGATCTGTAATAATCGTAAGCGCCCCTGTTTTTTCATCCAGTTTATAGCCTTTTGTCTCTAGTTCTTCATCACTGTCTTCTGCCCATTTTGCATATAGATTCCGGTCAAAACCATTATCCGTACATTTCCTTACCCAGTCATAATTACTGGTATCTTTAATCAGACTGTCATAATATGCCGTCGGTTTATAACACCAGCCAAGGAATGTATATCCCTTCCTCTTCGGTACATATTTCCCGATATCAAAGAAATTATCACTTTCCTGATCCAGTTCATAAGTGATCTGTTCTTTACCATCGATAGTCCCGCCATTTCCATGGAATGTGATGGTATCACCTTCCTCAAAAACCGGATACAGTTCCTCATCACCCCAGTTGTACGTTGCCTTTTCTATATTATTTTCCCAGTCAAATGTATAAACCGTGTCACTGCCATCTCGCTTCTTATCTGCGAAATACAATCCTCCGCTCCACTCTTTAAAATGAAATCCGGGTCTTACGATTGCCGGGAGTCTTATTTCCTGTTTTTCTCTTTTTATATAATAGCGATCCGGAAAATTTTTAGATTCTTCTTCCGTCACATCTTTATATGTCAGCAGATAATATGGCTCAAAGAAACAAAGCGTACAGCCGCTCCATGTATTCTCAACCGTATTTGCGACTGTAAGTCCTGCACTGTCTTTTACTTCACTTACAAAATCAAAGCCGCTCCCCCGGATCGCTTCCACAATGCATGGCAAACCTGTCTTGTTTCTGTAGCCTATAGGTGATATTGACATGATATCCATATCCACACTTTTTTTCACGGACTCTGACAGTGAATTTTCACCCATTTTCCAGATATTATACGTATTCGTAAGCACCGGATCACTTGCATCTGTTATAATCTTGCTTGTATCCAGCTTGCTTCGTACCAGCTTGGAATCATAGGCACGCAGCTCTTCAAGTTCTAATCTTGCACGTAGCAATGTCAGTGTTACATAAGGAACGCCATCTGTTCTGGTATCATGTGTCACCTTAAGCTCCGGATCAATATAAAAATATTCATCCGGCATGATCAGATGCTTCGCATTTTCTGAATTATCATCTCCCATCAGATGCCCGATCTTCTCTGCGGAGATCTCATCTGCCTCCCGGACATTCTGCATCGATGCCTTTTCGTCCGCTTTTACTTCGCTCATTCCTGGCATTAATGACGCCATCATTGTAATTGCAAGCACACCGCCAAGCACGCATTTGCCTAATCGTTCTATTTGTTTCTTTTTCATACGCAAAACCTCACTTTTTGTTTCTACATAATTTTCCTGTTTTCATTATATCAAGCCGGATTTTTTTCTATCTACTGTATTTCCTTTCTGGCAATGCCAATTTGGAAACTATTCTGTTGTAAATAAGATTATCTATTGTATACTGAAAATAACTACAATATCAGGAGCTGTATTTCTCGGAAAACAGCAATATAATTATCAATTTACCGGAGGAATCGCATATGGATTTTAAAGAAAAATTAAACGAATACATAGAACAGTTAGGCTGTACTTCCAAAGAGTTGGCGCAGGCAAGCGGACTTTCTGCTGCTACGATCAGCCGCTATCGTTCCGGTGACCGGCTTCCGCAATGGGACTCAGAAAATTATAACAAACTGATTGCTGGTCTTTCCGGACTTGCACAGGAAAAATGCATCTCTTCTCTTACAGAGTCTGCCATTTCCGAAACGTTATCCATATTTTCTGAGAATACATTTGTAGATATCCACCGGTTGCAGACAAATTTTAACTATTTGTTAAATACACTCTCGTTGAATGTATCCGAACTTTCCCGTGCGCTGAATTATGATGCTTCCTACATTTCACGCATTCGGAATGGACAGCGTAAACCGGCAGATCCACAAGAATTTGCAACAAAAATCACCGACTTTGTTACGCATAAATATCAGGATGTCTCACAGAAGTCGCAGATAGCCGCTCTGATCGGATGTGATGCAGATGCGTTTAAAGATCCAGACATTTACAGAACTTCTCTTTTTCACTGGCTGACCGATCAGACGCAGCCTTCGAAGAATTATATGGCAGATTTTCTGAAAAAACTGGAACAGTTTGATCTCAACGAATATATCCGTGCCATTCATTTTGATGAGATGAAGGTTCCGACTGCACCTTTCCAGTTTCCGACTTCCCGGAGTTATTACGGATTAAAAGAAATGATGGACAGCGAACTCGCTTTCTTAAAAGCAACCGTGCTTTCAAAATCTGTGGAACCCGTTGCCATGTACAGCGATATGCCTATGGGCGAGATGGCAAAAGATCCGGAATTTCCAAAAAAATGGATGTTCGGTATGGCAATGATGTTAAAAAAAGGACTGCATCTCAACCAGATTCATAACCTTGACCGTTCCTTTGAAGATATGATGCTTGGTCTGGAGAGCTGGATTCCAATGTATATGACCGGACAGATTTCTCCTTATTACCTGAAAGGATCGCCCGGAAATATATTTTCTCATTTTTTAAAAGTTTCCGGCACTGCTGCGCTCTCCGGCGAAGCAATCTGTGGCTATCACAGCGAAGGGCGCTATTACCTTACAAAAAACAAAGAAGAAGTTGCACATTACCGCAAACGCGTGGACAGACTTCTCTCCAAGGCATCTCCGCTTATGAAGATCTACCGTCTGGAACAGGCACAGGACTTCCAGAATTTCCGTCTGCAGAACACACATACGCACGGAGAGCGGCATTATATTCTCTCTTCTCTGTCACTTTACACAATGACAGATGGGCTTCTGGAACAGATTCTGGCTCACAACCAGTTAACACCGGACGAACAGGCTCAGATCATAGATTATGTACGATCTTCCAGAGATTTTTCAGAAGAGCTCCTGGCTCACAGCCCGGTTACAGAAGAAATACCACTCCTGACAGAAGAGGAATTTGCAAAATATCCGATGACTTTATCTCTTTCCGGTATGTTTCTGGAAAAAGATGTCTTTTATACATGGGAAGAATATCAGACTCATCTACATCTGCTGCAAGAATACCACGAAAAATATCCTCTGTACCACGTAAAGCCAAATTCCTCGCCTGCCTTCCGCAACATTCAGATCTGTATTCTTCGCGGGAAATATGTCATGGTATCTAAAGAGAAAGCTCCTTCGATCCATTTTCTCATCCAGCATCCGAAGATGGTAAACGCTTTTGAAAATATGATCATTCCTGTGACAGAAGAAGAGACAGCCCCTTACTGATTGTGATTCGATTTTTTAACAATTGCCAGTTACAACAGTTTTCCCCAGTCAAAAGGAAAATCCTTTTACTTACCCGCAGGTAAATAAAAGGATTTTCCACATTTTATTTCTTATTTATTTTGTAAGCCCCGATTTTGCTTTGCTCCATGCGGAATAAAGTTTCACAGATTTTCCATTCACTTTCACAGTCTTATAAGTGCGGATTCTTACGTAATATTTCTTCTTTGCTTTTAACTTGGAAATCGCTTTGCTCACTGTTTTATTCTTCGTGATCGTCGCGGTCTTTGCACCCTTGAACTTAGACGATGTTCCGTACTGCAACTGATATCCGGTCGTCTGTGTCGCCTGTTTTTTCCACTTCACAGTCAGCTTCTTCTTACCTGCTGTCAGTTTGGAAATGCTTGTTGTCTTCGGAACGATCTTAAATGTCTTCTTCACTGTTCCGCTGTAATTATTCTTCAGTGTGATCGTAACGGTATAACTTCCGACATTCTTGCGTCCCTTCGCATAAGCTATGGAATAATCTGTTTTTGCAAGTGTCTTGCCTTTGCTGTTCTTTACTGTTACGGATGGTGTTTTCACTTTGCCGTTGTAGGTATAAGATGTTGCAGCGATCTTGATACCGGATGCTTTTGGAAGGACTTCAGAAGAAAATACATTTCCACAAACCGAACACTGCTTTTCAACTTTTCCGTCTTTGGAAGTCGTTGCCTTAATTACTTTTTCCTTCGGTGCATCCGTGGTGCAGTTATCTTCTTCTACCGCCTTACATCCTTCCGTAGTACAGTGACGTTTATGTTTACCCTCACCGATAAACTCCCAGTCACTCCATGCATGTTCATCACTCTTTGGTATTACGAGCTGTTCCTGTGTGACATTCTCTTTTCCCTCTTCGTCAAGGAAGATCTTTTTGCAGCGATTACATTTCCAGTAGGTCTTTTCGCCATCTTTCTGGCAAGTTGCCGGAGTTCCTTCATGTTTTGTCATATCGTGTCCAAGTGCCGGTTTGATCTGTTCCTTCAGCGTTTCGTTACAGCCTGCGTCTGTACATTTATAAGAGGTAACTCCATTCTCTGTACAGGTTGCAGCTTTCACAGACTGCTGAAAATGGTGTGGCTTTTTTGCTACGGTAACCTGGAAGCTGCTGCTTATCTTTCCTACAGAAATCTTTACATTGTAGCTGCCAGACTTATTTGGATTATAATCTGTTTCTACTTCATAAGGCATATTATCTGTACTAAACAATTTTCCTGCTTCTGTAATTACTTCCAAGCCGTTTAGTTCGAGTTTTTCTCCATGATAATACGACTTCTTTACAGAATCCGTACGCAGCGTCATTGTTACAGGAGCCAGACGTACCGGATTACCTTTAACACTTGTATCATTCGTCAGATACTGTGGATTTGGTACAATTCCTACTTTATCACAGGTAAAATCATCTGTTTTATAAACAGACATACCGGAACCTCTATCCACATGTCCAACAATAACCGTATTTAACCCACTTGCATTACTACCATTATACTGAATGCAGCCGGATGATTTCAAATTGTAAGCATTTCCTACAAAAGTTCCATAATACCCATAAAACTTCATAACAGAATCATATTTATCTGAATCTGTTACCTGAAATCCCCAGCAAGTATTTATAGTTGAATCACTTGCTGAGCCGACAAGCCCCCCTGCAGTACTATATGCATTTGTACATATAGCCCTCAGGCCACTCTTTTCTCTTCCTGAATAGGTAATACAGCTTTTATTTTTTACGTTTCCGGCAAGACAGCCAATACGATCATTTGCTCCGGCTATTCCGCTTGACACTTGCGAATCACGTACAATACAACCTTCCAATATACCGCCATCCAGTTCTCCTGCAACACCACCCACATAAATATGACCGCTGTCTTTTGATGCCGTTACATTACCTTCTATAACTTCACATCTGAAAATTCTTCCATTATTTTTTACAGTACCAGCCAATGTTCCGGTACTACTATTTGAATAATTGGAGTTTTGAACAACCGTACAATTCTTTATTATCAGATCCATCACCAGACCACCGGATATTGTGTCAAACACTCCTGTTGAATTCGTTCTGGCCTCTTTGAGATTTATATTTGAAATGCTGTGTCCGTTTCCATAAAAGATGCCTTTAAAATCTGCGCTTACATACTCGAATTTTTTGTTTGAAAAGTCCAGATCTGCCAATAATGCCACATGTGACTCACTCATATTAAAACTATAATCTTTGGCAAATGCATTAAAGTCCTCTGTTGTTTTGATTGCAAACGGATACTCTTCTGTTCCATAACCACCTGATGGACCGCCTTCTTTTACTGTAAATGTATACGTGTGCAGTTTGATCTTCTGATCTGAAACAGTACAGTACATATCCACTTTAATCTCTTTGCCTTCTGCCAGATTCTCATCAAATGTAAGTTTATTACCGTCCACCTGAACCTGATTGTCAGATGTTTCATAACTGTATTTACATACATTTCCAAATATCTTGCTGTACTTGCTTCCAAAATACGCATCCAGGATCTGTTCTGACTCCGGCAGAGAAGCGGAAGAGCCCGGTTCCACATCCATCTGGCTGTCCTTCAACGTACGGTTCGTTGTACCACCATCTCCCTGATATAACACTTTCTGATTTTCCACCGAACAGAAATGTTTATTCAGATCATAGAACATCCGGGCTGTCGTTGTTACATTCGTTTCCAGTACCGTCTTTAAATTATTCTTGATCTCGGACTTTGACAACAGGATATCCTGCCCTACCTGATAGCTGCCCAGATTATTTTGTCTGATATAAGTATTCTGATATAAGATCAGTGCCATATAATAGTAATTTGCCAGGCAATAGCTGTAATATGTCTGCGCTACAAACTGTTTGGTTGCCTCCGCAATCTGGCTGTCGCTGTAGCCTGCCAGCTTATAATATGCACATAAGATATCAATGACTGATCCCGGATTCGTCTTCTCATATTTTCCCTGGATATATTTTCCCATGTTGTTCATCAACGAATAATAATCACCGGTATATTCGATACCTTTCAGTTCATACACTCTGTCATACGCATTTTTTATAATTTTATCTTTCTTTTCTCCCTGTGATGGGTCTTCCGTATAAGCTGATTTCAGCGTAGTTTCACAGCGCGCGGTTGCTTCCAGAAACTTATTATAAAAATTAAAATAGTTATTCAGATAGTCCTCATAACTTCGTTTCTGATCTGTCTGTTCAATCTTTTTACCAAGAGCTTCGATCTGACCTTTGATTTCCTCCGTATTCTTCTGCATATCGCTTTCCAGCTTATTCAGGGAAATGCTCTGCTTATCAAGAGAACTCTGGATACTGGCAAGTTCGGATTGTACCTCGCTTAAATCCACTTGATTTACAATAACCGTACTTCCCGGCGATTCATTATTGTTAAGTCCTAACATCTCTTTTCCGATATTTTTAAACGTGCCGAAAAATGCTTCTCCTGCATCCCAGTTTTCTTTTTTTGCTGTCTCATATGCATTCATTCCGCCACGGACAACGCAGCCCATTCTCTCAACAATTCCTAAGATGTCAAATGCTTCCACCTGCTGCATCTGCGTCACCGGCGCTACGCCCGCCAGCATGCACACGATCAGCAACGTGCTTATAATCCTCTTCCACGCTCGTTTTCTCATAAACTACCTCCTTTTCGTACCAAATCTGATACTTATATAAAGGCAGAAAAAGGAAAATCCTTTCACTTATACGTTCAATCATCATTGAAAATTTCTTAACTTATAACACTGCAATACAAAGATTTGTAACGCAGAGATGCTGTGGATATATAATTTACAAGTTTTATATTATACGTTAAAATATAAACATAATTTTTAAGAAACGAGGGAAATAGAATGGCAACTACAGAAGAACATTGCACAGGCTGTGAGAACGCCTGTCCGATCAATGCATTAAGCTGTGCAAAGGGACGCGCTCTTCACGGAATTGCTGAGACAGCAACGAAAGAAACTCTTGTCCGGAAGCTGATCCGCTGCGGTGCACGCGCCGGACAGATTGCAGATGATCTCGACAGTTGGGGACTGGAAGAAGATATGGTAATCAATGGTTTGAACAGTGAACAACAGACACAATTATCCGATGCTCTGGATAAATTAGACGAATTATGGAAGAAGAATTTCGGGTAAATCAGAGAATAAAGAACTTTTCGTTTCCATAGCAAGCGAAAAAATGAAGAAATAAGAGAAAAGGCAAGGCACGATTCTTAAGAGTCATGCCTCGCCTTTTTATTTTTTATTTTTTTACCGGAAAGTACATACTTTCCTTAATTTCATTCAATCTCTATGCTCAAACTCTAAGCTGTCGCTTTCTTATCGTCCGTTTTTTCAAGCAATTTCTTCACTCCCTGAATAGCTACAAGCACACCAAGAATCAGCAGTAATACCGCAAAGATAAGCTGTAAAGTATTTCCAACATCCAGTCCGGTTGTCATGAATGCTTTGCCTAATTTAACGATTGTCATGCTAAGTGCTGTAAATGTAACTGCCATCATGAATACCATTGGTCCCCAGAGCATGAATCCCTGACGTTTTGTTTTCTTTAAGAATACAGCGCAGGCTACCAGTGCAAGTACAGATAATAACTGGTTTGCTGAACCAAACAGTGGCCAGATCTCTGCATATCCGACTTTTGTAAGCAGATAAGCAAGTACTAAAGTAATGATGGTTGCAAAATATTTATTTGTTACTACTTTTAAGAACGGACTCATGTTGTCCTGATCTACATCGTCATCAAGGAAGAATTCCTGGAAAGAAAGACGTCCTACTCTGGCTACAGAGTCAAGTGATGTCAGTGCAAATGCAGATACTGCAAGGTTGATAAGTGTAAATACAAGGCTATGTGGTAAACCAACCACTGACAGGAAGTTTGCGATTGCTCCCGCAAAAATCTGTGGCTGTGTTGTCAATCCCTGTGCTGCTGCTTCACCTTTTGCAAAAGAAGCAACTGCGATCAGTGCTATAACTGCAAGCATACTCTCCATTAACATTGCTCCGAAAGATACAGGAAGCATGTTTTTCTCATTCTTGATCTGTTTAGAAGCAGTACCGGAAGATACCAGTGAATGGAATCCGGAAACTGCACCACATGCGATTGTTACGAATAAGATTGGGAACATATACTGTCCGTCAACATTAAAGCTTGTAAATGCTTTCAGGTTGCAGGATGGATTTGATACAAATACACCAATAACTGCTCCAATGATCATGAAGATCAACAGATAACTGTTCAGATAATCTCGCGGCTGAAGCAATGCCCATACCGGTGCCACACTGGCAACCAGGATATATGCAAAAATGATGACATGCCATACTCCAAGGCTTAAGTATACCGGGAAATGAAGTCCAAGTGCTACTGCTAATACTAATAATACAATTGCTACTGCTGTGTTTACCCATTTGTTGAATTTTGTATATTTCAGGAACATTCCAAGTCCGACAGCTTCAATGATAAATAACATAGAAGTTGTTGCTACAGCTCCGTTTGCAACTACTTTTGTAATCTTTCCGGCTTCATCTGCATTGAATCCGTTAAATGTTCCGGCTACAACATCTGCAAATGCTGCTACAACCAGAATACAGAACAGCCAGCAGAATAACAGGAATAATTTCTTTCCTAATTTTCCAATATACTCTTCAATAATGTAACCGATTGTACGTCCTTTGTTCTTAACAGATGCATACATAGATGCAAAATCCTGAACAGCGCCGAAGAATACACCACCAACCAGGATCCAAAGCAGAACCGGAAGCCATCCGAAAATAGCTGCCTGGATTGGTCCGTTGATCGGACCTGCACCTGCGATTGATGCAAACTGGTGTCCAAATACTACGTTTGTGTCAGCAGGTACATAATCAATTCCGTCTTCCATCTCATATGCCGGAGTTTTAGCATTCGGGTCAATTCCCCATTTGTTTTGAAGATAACGGCCATACAGAAGATATGCTCCTCCGAGTACAACAATGGCAATTACCATCATCAATATTCCACTCATAAAGTAATTCCTCTTTTCTTTTTATTATTTATTAGTAATCTATATAAAAAAACGCCTTTGCTGTCCTTCCGGACAACAAAGGCGGAACTTTCCGTGGTACCACTTTGTATTATTGTAATTATTGCTAATTACAATCACTTGTTACTGTCTACCCAAAATATTTTATGCAGATTCTTTATTATAATCTGTCTGTTCAACTTCTGAATAAAATTTTCTTTAAACAGTTTCTTCTGTAACGTGAAGATTACGTCCCTGCCTACTTTTTATGCTCTTCCTGATTCCGTCTGTTCAGCGGGATGCTCCTGGGTGATATCTCAAAAGTCTTTCTGTCGTTTCACACCAACCAACGACTCTCTGAATTCCGGATGTTTTGTGACGTATCCCTTTCATCGCATTTCTTATATATATGTTTTTATCAATTTATTTTTTATACATAATGTTTTACACTTTTTTGTTTTGAATTTCAAGATTATATTTCAACAACTTTATTGATTTTTCCGAGTATTTTTTATGCATATTTATAAAATTTTCGTTAATAATATACTTTTCTGTTCCATTTACAACATGCATTTGCATTATTGTAAGAATGACCATTGAACATCAGCCTGATATTATGCTTCTTTATTCCACAGGCAATGCTTATATTCATAATGAACTTTTTAATAACATCTGCGAACTAAAAAACACTTCCTGGCAAGCACATCGTGTTTTCAGTTTTTGCCTCTGGCATTATATACTGTGAAAAGGTATAATAAATTGTAACTTATAATATACATATTCTACTGCTCCGACCTGGAGTTTACAGAATATGAAAAAGTATAATAACAGGTGATATTATGCAAATAACTTACATTAACCACAGTGGATTTTTGGTTGAAACTGCGAACTGCTACTACATTTTTGACTACTATAAAGGGGAGCTTCCAAAACTTGATAAGAGTAAAGAGGTTATCGTCTTTTGCAGTCATTTTCATCCGGATCATTTCAATCCAAAGATTTTTAAGATTCTGAATGATATGGAAATGACTTATCAGGCAGTTTTAGCGAAAGATATCAGCAAAAAGAAGTACCCGGCAGGAGTGAAGATCACAACTGCTCATCATGATCAGGAATATATTCTTGACAACGGTACGCGCATCCATACACTGCTTTCTAACGACAGTGGTGTCGCATTTATCGTCAAAACAGACGATGGCACGATCTACCATGCCGGTGACCTGAATGACTGGTATTGGGAGGGCGAGCCTGATGAAGACAACCGCCAGATGACCTCTATGTATCGTGCTGAGATTAACAAGATCAAGGGCGATCATTTTGATGTTGCTTTCGTCCCTCTTGATCCAAGGCAGGAAAGCCACTATGCAGACGGAATGATTTATTTTCTGGATAATATAGACTGCAAAAATGTTTTTCCAATGCATTATTGGAATAAGCCGGATATAATCACCAGATTCATTACCGAATATCCACAATACCCATCACGAATCAGAAATACAGAATTAGCAAAAGGAGAAGAACTATGAGCTTTAAGATGATTCACGAAAACTACAATGTGTCCGACCTGGACAAATCCATCAAATTTTACAATGATGCACTTGACTTACATGAAGTAAGAAGAAAAACTACAGACGATTTTATCATTGCATATTTAAGCAATGATTCCAGTGATTTCGAACTGGAACTGACCTGGCTTAAGGAACACCCGCAGGCATATGATCTTGGCGAATGTGAATTTCATCTGGCATTTAAAGCAGATGATTATAAAGCAGCTCACAAGAAGCATGAAGAAATGGGCTGCATTTGCTTTGAAAACCCGGAAATGGGCATCTATTTCATTGAAGATCCGGACGGGTACTGGCTTGAAATCCTGCCTTAAACAAAACGAAGGGGGGTCGACATAATTAACAAGTTATTTCACGGCATAACTCTAAAGGAAAAATGCACTGCCTTTTCAGGCAGTGCATCTTAAACGTTGCAACTGGCTGTCATTTTACAGACCCTATAGCTTTGCGTCTCAGCCTTTCGACTGATTTGCCGATAAATCTTTTCTTTGTATTATATTATACATTTTTCATTAAATCTGTCTATTATAAATATTTCATCATGGTTGGGACAAGAATGTTCATATCAACAGGCTTTGCAACATGAGCATTCATTCCAACAGAAAGAACCTTTTGTACATCTTCTGCAAAAGCATTGGCAGTCATCGCAATAATTGGGATCCTGGCTTTTTTCGTATCCTTCATCTTTCGGATAGTTAATGTAGCATCATATCCATTCATAACCGGCATCTGGATATCCATAAGGATCATC
>ERZ773103.172-NODE-172-length-68478-cov-9.232773_pt1 | contig 68478 bp, 60 predicted proteins | sample MGYA00511118_ERZ773103 | MGnify/ENA primary metagenome ERZ773103 (study PRJEB29015, sample SAMEA2737821) | human gut metagenome | biome: human gut; feature: human-associated habitat; material: faeces | place: China | collected 2012 ... | reverse complement strand
CGGGAGGTTAGCCTTGAGTCAGACAGCTGCCCCACGCGAAATACCACGTCAAAACCTTCATCAATCACGTCAACGACACGATCGCTGAAATCCAGCTCCAGATCGATTTCGGGATACGCCTCCTGGAAACCGCCAATCAGCGGCAGAAAAAAAGAGGTGATATTCGGCATGCTGATTTTAAGCTGACCGCGCGGTGTGCCGGCCGCTGCTGCAATATCCGCCCTGGCCGCAGCCATTTCACTGAGGATCACCCGGCCTCTTTTCAGGAAAAGCTGGCCTTCCGGCGTCAGGCTCAGGCTGCGCGTGTTGCGGTTGAACAGCACGGTACCCAGAGCATCTTCAGTGCGCGCGACCAGTTTGCTGACCGCAGACGGCGAAAGGTTCAGCTGGCGCGCGGCACCTGCAAAGCTCCCCTTTTCTGCCACCTGTATGAAGGCTTCAATGCCGTTGAAAAGATTCATCTGTAAACCCGATCCGTAAAAGTTGTCCGCACAGACTATAGCACCAGACAGTTAATTCATGACAAACCTTCACTTCTGAACTGCATTTTGACGCATTTTCTTCCCGGCAAGACATTCCTATACTTTTTTTCATTCAGACGACTCAAGGAGAGTGCTATGTCCCATTCAGAACGTAACATCATCATTACCGGCGCCGGGAGCGGTATTGGCGCGGCAGCGGCACGGGCATTTTCAGAGTCAGGGGATCGCGTTCACCTGTTTGACCTGTCACTAAAACAATCCAGGAGCCGGATATGAAAAGAGAAACATTGTTCAAATATGCCCGGGAGCACTTTAAGTCCGAGCCGGAATATTTATGGAGTAAATCGCCAGACAATGCTGTACTTCGTCATAAAAATGGAAAATGGTATGCTGTACTCATGACAGTTGAGAAATCTAAGTTGGGATTAGAGGAAAATGATCTGGTTGACATCATGGACGTAAAGTGCGATCCGGAAATGACCAGTATGATTATTCAGACTTACGGTTTTTTACCAGGATACCATATGAATAAACAGCACTGGATTACGATTTTACTGGATGGTTCAGTCAGTGAAGCAAAGACATTAGACTTTTTGGATATGAGCTATGACCTAATTGATGGAACAGGCAGAAAGGAAGAAAAATGAGAACAGCGATAGTATACGCATCTGTGCATCACGGAAATACAGAAAAATTAGTAAAGAGGATAGCAGAAGAATGTCAGGTGGATTTGATTGATGCTGTGAAACAGCCAGATGCAGATCTGAGCAGTTATGATATAATTGGGTTTGCATCAGGAATCTATTTTTCAAAGTTTCATCAGTCGATATTGGGATTTGCAGAGAAGAACCTACCGGATGACAAAAAGATATTTCTGATCTGTACTTATGGTGGGAATGCGAATTATAAATCCATAGAGCAGATTTTAGACAAGAAGCATTCTAAAGTGATAGGAAAATTCGGATGCAAGGGCTATGACACATTTGGTCCATTTAAACTGGTGGGTGGTATTGCCAAAGGGCATCCAGATGAAGAAGATATAAAAAATTCAGTTAAGTTTATAAGAGGACTATAAATAGTTAAGCGAAAAAGAAAAACCGGGGAACAGTCCTCGGTTTTCTGATATTTGTGGTTCAGTCTTCAATTTGAAAAAAAGTAACATGAACATTATGTATTGCATCAGCTTCGAAATGATCCGGCATTTGTTTCAAAACTGGATTTTGTCATGTTTCTTAATGGAAATGGTAAAGAGGGCAAGCTGATCGGTCAAAATATGTTTATGAGAACAAGTATTAAAGCAGATGATGGAAGAAACATTCCGATTATGACTATGGGACCGATTTGTATTACTCCGGAATTAAAAAGACAAGGGTATGGAAAAAGTGGATTTACGATGATGTGGAAGAGCGAAGAGAATTAGAAAAGACAGCAGAATATAATAAGTACAATCCAGGGTGTCAGATGGAGGCGCCGGCAGGAGTTGCGTATGTTGTGGCGAGAAAAGAAGGGCGATAAATCGTATTTGCAATACGGCAGAAGGTAATATTATAATAGTATATAAAGATGCCAGGGGCAAAAGCCTAAAACGGTATGGAATCTTTTGACCCTAACATCATATAAGTAAAAATGTACGCTGGGAGGAAATAATATAATGCTGGTTACGACTGTAATTGAAAAAATGATTGAATTTTATAAGGGAAACAGACACGATATCAATCACTTTCTTAAAGTCTGGTCGTTCGCAAAGACGATCGGAGAAAAGGAAGGACTGGATGAGGATACACAGGAGATTCTGGAATTAACGGCTGTTGTACATGATATTGCATGCCCGTTGTGCCGAGAAAAATACGGTAATGCAAATGGCAAAATGCAGGAGAAAGAAAGCGCGCCGCTGGTAGACGCATTTTTTGCTGAATTGCCGGTTGAGAAGCAGAAGGTAGAACGAATCAGATGGCTGGTTGAGCATCATCATACATATACAGATGTAAAGAGCGCAGATCATCAGATCCTGCTGGAGGCGGATTTTCTGGTGAATGCCGATGAAAGCGGATATTCTGAGGAAGTAATTGAAAATACGTGCAAAAATATTTTCCGTACTTCAACGGGAACGCATTTGTTAAAGAGCATGTATTAAATCAGGGGTGTGCAATTTTTGACAAAATATATTTCATTCAGGAGAAGAACAGGAAGATCGTCTATCCTTCCGTTTTCGTATTATAAATAGCATTGTGAAGAAAGGAAAACTATGAAAGAGAATGTAATCGAAGTCAGCCATTTACATAAAGCATTTGGTAAAGTTAAAGCAGTCCGGGATTTAAGCTTCCGGGTGAAAAGGGGAGAATTGTTTGCATTTCTTGGTGTAAACGGAGCAGGAAAAAGTACAACGATTTCCATCTTGTGCGGGCAGCTATCTAAGGATGCCGGAGAAGTAAGAATTAACGGGGCAGACCAGACGTATGCCGGGCAGGACGCAAGGTATCTGCTGGGAGTGGTATTTCAGGACAGTGTGTTAGATAAACCGCTGACTGTCCGGGAGAATTTGAAAAGCCGGGCAGCACTATATGGAATTACAGGTAAAGCTTTTGAAAACAGATTGCAGGAGTTAGAGAAACTGTTAGGATTTGCAGATTATACAGACCGTGCAGTTGGTAAGCTTTCCGGCGGACAGAGACGAAGAATAGATATTGCGAGAGCACTTTTGCACCGCCCGGAAATACTCATCCTTGATGAACCGACAACCGGACTGGATCCGCAGACGCGTAAGATATTATGGAATGTTATAGAAAACCTGCGGAAAAAAGAAAAGATGACCGTGTTCCTGACAACACATTATATGGAAGAAGCTGCAAGTGCGGATTATGTAGTGATTCTGGACAGTGGAAGTATTGTTTCGGAAGGGACACCGCATGATCTGAAAACTCAGTATGCGGATGATGTGATAGCACTTTATGGAGTAACAGAAGAACAGGTGCAGCTTCTTGGAAAACAGTATAGAATAATCCGGGACGGTTATCAGATCATGGTGCGGTCTACAAAAGAGGCGACAGAGCTGATTGTGGCACATCCGGAAATGTTCCAGGATTATGAAGTGATAAAAGGCGGTATGGATGATGTGTTTCTGGAAGTTACCGGAAAGAGACTGGGAGGGGATGAAGTATGAAAACATTACAGGCATTGATAAACCGTAACCGAAAATTATTTTTCCGGGACAGAGGAATGTTATTTTCTTCGCTCATTACACCAGTTATATTGATTGTGCTTTATGCTACGTTCCTTGCAAAAGTATATAAAGACTCATTTACGTCTTACCTGCCGAAGATCCTGCATGTATCTGAAAAACTGATCGATGGTGCGGTGGCGTCCCAGCTTGGTGCGGCGCTTCTTGCTGTCAGCTGTGTAACAGTTACGTTTTGCGTGAATCTTACGATGGTGCAGGATAAAGCAAGTGGCGCAAGAAAAGATTTTGATGTGTCACCGGTAAAAAGACCGGTTCTCTATCTGGGATATTTCTGCGCAACTGTGTTAAATTCCCTAATGGTAAATGTACTGGCACTGGTTCTGTGTCTTTTTTATATAGGGAAAATGGGTTGGTACTTATCAGCAGCAGATCTTGCGTGGATGGTTCTGGATGTACTTCTTCTGGTATTGTTTGGAGCAGTGTTATCTAGCATTATCTGTTATCCGTTAAAGACACAGGGGCAGATGTCAGCAGTCGGAACAATTGTCAGCGCAGGATATGGTTTTATCTGTGGTGCGTATATGCCGGTGTCCAATTTCGGAGACGGATTACAGAAATTTTTATCTTACCTTCCGGGTACGTATGGAACATCTCTGCTGAAAAATCATATGTTAAGAGGTGTGTTTGCACAGATGAAAGAGGATGGATTTCCAAAACAGAGTGTCACAGAGATTGCAAAAAGTCTGGACTGCCGTCCGGTGTTCAGAGGCGAAGTTGTTTCTACGCAGGAGATGATTGCTGTTATGGCAGCGAGCATTCTGATATTGGGAGCGGTTTATTTGGTGGTGACAGCTATTTTTATAAAAAGGAATACTGTCAAATCTTAGGAATCGACAAAAAAGCTGACGATAGTATAAATATTGACAAAAAATGGAATAATCTGACTAAAATAAAAATATAATTAAATAGAATGAGATATAGACACAATAATAAGAATCGTATATAATTACAGTACTTTACAAAAAGCAGCCTGAAAGACTGCCATGATAAATGAAGCTCTGCTTTGGCAGATTTCATGATCCACACCAGAGAAAGAATAAGCTGGAAAGGAGTGGAGCAATGAAAAGGCAGTTTTTGGGAAGAAGCAGATGTAAGAATACGATCAGAAGAGTTCTGACGATCGTGCTGATGATGGCACTGGTCTGGGGAATGTTATCTTCTGGTATAGCAGTACAGGCGGAAGAACAGACATCAGAGGGGACACTTTCAGGAGTGACCTCTCAAAGCGAGAGTACGATGGCAGATGCGTCCAGTATTGCCAATTGGAAAAAAGCACTGACGGATGGAGACGGGAACTATTTGATAGAAAATACCGGTAAGATCTGGTCAGACAAAACAGTTACAACAGAAAATCTGGAAATAGAAAACGGAGGAAAGAAGATCACGGTATCAAATGACGGATCTGATTTCCTCGTTGCATTATCTGCACTTTCTTCTATGTCCAACAGGAAAACAGTTTCGGATAAGCCGTTAGATATCGTGCTGACACTGGATGTATCCGGATCTATGAGCGATAATCTGAATGGAAGCACTTCTAAACTTTCTGCGCTGAAAACAGCGGTAAATGATTTCATTGATAAAACAGATGCAGTCAATAAAAATATCACGGATGCATCAAAAAAACATAAGATTGCAATTGTAAAATATGCAGGAAATAAATCCGATAAAATTGGAAATACCACATATACTTCCAATGGTTATAAGTATAATCATACGCAGATTCTCAGCAATTTGACGGATGATGCATCTGTATTGAAAGCGGATGTAAATGCACTGAATGCCAGCGGATGTACGGCAGCGGATTATGGAATGGAATATACAAAAAAGATCATAGATCAGATAGAACGGAAAAAATCGCAGAAGATCGTCATCCTGTTTACGGACGGAGAACCGAATCATTTTAGCGGATTTGACGGATACGTTGCAAATCAGGCGATTTCTTATGCGAAAGATCTGAAAAAGGATGGAACAAGGATCTACACGATTGGTGTATTCGATTCGGCAGATCCGTCAGATACGCGAAATTCATTTAATGCATATATGCACGGCGTTTCCAGTAACTATCCGGATGCACAGAGTTATCAGAACCTCGGTAACAGAGCAAAAGACAGCCAGTATTACAAGGCGGCATCCAATGTGGCGGAACTGAATAAGATTTTCGATGAAATTGCGCAGGATATCAGTCAGTCAACAAGTGGTGTACCAACAGAGTTAGGAGAGGCAGACGGCAGTAAAGACGGTTATGTTATGTTTACAGATCGGCTTGGGGATTATATGAAAGTGGATCGCTTTGCAAATATTGTCTGTGCAGGAAAAACATTTGATCTGAAAGAAAAGACAACCAGCGGAAATAAGGATGTCTATCATTTCTCCGGCACGGTTTCGGCGAATGCTTTATATGAAAATGCCAGTCTTGATGACCTGATTATTCAGGTAGAAAAATCAAATGATTTAAAAACGGGAGATCTTGTCACAGTGAAGATTCCGGCATCGCTGCTGCCACTTTTGAATTTCAAGGTGAACGAAGTGAATGGAAAAGAGAACGTGACAGTGGAAGAAGCATCACCAATCTCCATCTGTTATGGTGTAAGCCTGAAAGATGGTGTGGAAGAGAAAATGGCAGTTCCGGATGAGAATATGCAGTCTTATCTGGCTGAAAACCAGAAGGATGGAATTGTATCATTTTACAGCAATGTTTATACGAAAGGAGAAGATAACGGAGACACAACGTGCATATTTACACCGGCATCTGAAAATCCGTATTACCGGCAGGCGAAGAATGAGACTGAAACAAAGCAGGAAAATGTGACAGAAACCGCAAAAAATGTCTGGAGTTCAAAGAGGACAAGTGGAGATGCCTCTGAGATAAAAGAAGAACTCGGTAATAACGGAAAGTTACAGGTTGTGTGTCCGGGAGCACTTCTGATCAGCAAATGTGCGGAAGTGGCAGAAGGATTTACAGGACCGGAAAAAGCCGGTGAAACGGAATTCCATTTTAAAATCCAGATTCCATCTGCAACGAATCAGACATTCCAGGTGCAGAAATATCAGAATGGACAGAAGTCTGGCAATCTGATATCACTTACATTTGCAAATGGAAAAGCAGACATTGTCTTAAAAGACGGAGAATCTCTCTGCATTTACGGATTGGAAGCAAATGCGGCATACAGCATCGAGGAAGTGAATCTGCCGGGAGGATATACGCTGGATGAAAAATCAGGAGAAAATGGAAAAATTAATGCAGGAAAAACGATGGAAGCAGTATTTCATAATGTTTACAGGGCAGATCCGGCAGAACTTGCAAACGGAATTTTCTGCGTACAGAAGCAGTTCCCGAACTGGGAAGCATTTCAGGGACTGTCTTTTGATATTGTGCTGAGCAGTGACCAGAAAAATGCGCCGTTCCCGGAAGGAGCGCAGGTGACAGAAAAAGACGGTGTCCGGTGCATGACAAAAAATGTAACAAATGCACAGAACATTGGGTTCGGAACAATTAAATTTACAAGACCGGGTACATTTAAGTATCAAATCCGGGAACAGATACCGGCAGAAAATAATCGTGCCGGTGGTGTGAAATATTCGCAGGCACTCTATGAAGTTGTTGTGAAAGTGACAGATGACGGAAAGGGGAATCTGCATGCGGAAATAACGATGTGGCAGAAAAAGGATGATAAAGGCGCGGAATTAAATCTTGCAGTTGCAGATCAGATTGCAAGGATTCAGAATGACTATGAGACCGATGCGGTGACACTTCAGGGCGCAGCAAATCTGAAAGTGAAAAAGGAACTTACCGGACGGGACTGGATGTCGGATGATGCGTTTACATTTGCAATCGGATGGGATAAAGACAATCCAGATGCAGCAAAAGATGTAAAGCTTCCGGAAGCGATTACTGTAAAAAATGGTGTGGAAGCGCATTTTGGTGATATCGTATTTAAAAAGCCGGGAGTTTATAAACTGGTTATAAAAGAAAGAAAAGGAAGTCTTCCGGGTGTTACTTATGCAGACGGAAATGTAAAAGTGACAGTGGTCGTGACTGATAATCTGGATGGGACACTGACTGCAAAAGCACTTCCTTCCGGATATCAGACAGAAGGAAACGGCGTGTCGATTACAGGAGACCGTGTGATGACATTTACGAACCGGTACGAAGTAAAACCGGTGCAAACATCTGTTCATGGAAAGAAAGTGCTGGAGGGCAGAGACTTAAGAGCAGATGATGCGTTCCATTTCCGGATCAAGGCAGAAAATGATGCGCCACTTCCGGGTGAAACGGTTGTAACAAACGATGTAGACGGAAAATTCCATTTCCAGATGTCTTATGTGAAGGCAGGGATTTATAAATATACGATTCAAGAAGTGGAGGACACGGAGCATCCGATTCCGGGTATCCGTTATGATAAAGTTAAATACGAAGTGACAGTAAAAGTAACGGATGATGGAAAAGGAGCATTAAAGGCAGAAGTTATTTATCCGGACGGAAATCCATTGAAGATTATGAACCGCTACAAAGCAGATCCGGTTGTTCCGGCTGATTTTAAAACTGGTATACGCGGCACAAAGCAGGTACAGTCAAGTGAAAATAATATGTTTACAATGAAAGGCGGAGAATTTACATTTGTACTGGAAACTGCTGAAAATAATCCAGAGTCAGATCCGGTGAAAGCATTGTCAGAGGCTGCACGCACAGTGAAAAATGATGCAGACGGACAGTTCCGTTTTGAAAATACTATGCGGTACACAGAAAGTGGAACATATGTGTATACAATCCGTGAAAAGCAGGAAAATGCAAACGGAATCAGCTATGACGGAGTTCCGGTAACGGTAATCGTGACGGTAAAAGACAATCTGAAAGGCAAATTGGAAGCAACGGTAACTTATGAAAAAGGACAGAAAAAAGCGGATAGCATTTTATTTACGAACAAATACAACCCGGACAAAGTACTTGTTACTTTACAGGGAATGAAAGAACTGACAGGCAGGACACTGGAAGAAGGAACGTTTCAGTTCCGTCTGAAATCAATCAGCGAAGATATTCCGGAAGAAGTGCAGAAAGAGTTGCAAAATGATACAGTAAAAGCAGTGGCAGAAAATGTAGACGAAACCGTTACAAACAGCCAGGGTGGAAGTTTTCATTTTGGAGAGCTTACCTATACACATCCGGGAACGTACATTTATCAGGTATCTGAAGTTCAGGAAGGTAAGGCAGGGTACACGTACGATTCCCATGTTGCAACTGTGAAAGTTGTCGTTACAGATCAGGACGGCATATTACAGGCAGAAGTCTATACGGACGGACAGAAAGGAAAGTATCCAGAATTCCATAACCAGTACGCGCCGAATCCGGTAACACTGGAAGGAAAGAATATCATTCACGCTAAAAAAACGTTGCATGGACGTGATATGAAGAGTGGAGAATTTTCGTTTGAGCTATTAAATGAAGATGGAACAGTTGTTGCAAAAGCCAGAAACCAGGCAGACGGAAATGTCATATTCCCTGCAATGACTTATGAAAAAGCAGGAATTTACCGCTATACAATGAGAGAAACAAAAGGAACTTCCGGTGGCGTTACGTATGATGAGACTGTTTATGGGGTGACAGTGGAGGTTACGGATGCCGGAGGATATCTGAAGGCAGAGACATCGTATGCATATGCTGGAGATGCTGTGAATATTCCGACGTTTTCCAATCAGTATCAGGCAGTGCCGGTAGAAGTGGTTCCGGGCGCTGTGAAAGTGCTGAAAGGCAGATTGCTCGCAGAAGGAGAATTTACGTTTGAATTAAAAGACGTAAATGGCGCGGTTATGCAGACGGTGAAAAATGATGCGTTCGGAAGAGTGACATTTGATAAATTAACATTTAACCGTGCAGGCACGTATATTTATACAGTAAATGAGAAGCATGAGCAGGCGAAAGGTATTACCTATGATACTTCTGTATACACGTACAAAATAACGGTGACGGATAATGAGCAGGGCGCTTATCAGGCGAAGGTCGAGACAACGCCGGACGAAGTGTTATTTACAAATGTGTACACGAAGCCGCAGGAACCACAAAATCCACAGAAACCGGCTAACCCACAGAAACAAAACCAGCCACAGAAGCCGGTAAAAACAGTTACAATCCTGCCGAAGACCGGTGATCCGGCGCAGACAGGACTGTTGATCGGAATTATGGCAGGGGCAGCAGGACTTGCTGGCTTCTGTGTAATTCGGAAGAGAAAAAGTGTGAGATAAAAGGTTTCCGGTAGCAAAAATATCTATATTATAAAAGGATGACAAGAGCTTTGACGCAGGCGATAAAACCGCAGGTGTCATAGCTCTTGTTGTATGATTGTTCCTGACATGTCATTCCAGAAAAGAAGTTTCTTTCATATACGGTATCCAGGAATCATGTTATAATAAAAATATGTAGAAAAATTGTATGGAGGAGAGACAGATGGAAAAAAGCACAAGAGCAGAATTTTCATATGTGATATTTTTTTTGGCAATTTTGTGCGGATATGTCTTTCGCCTGCTCCCACGGAATATTTTACTCCCAGGGGATGTCTTTATGGGATTGGATGTATTACGTTCTGCAATTTACATGGAACTGGTTCTGTACTGGATTTCATCTGTGAAAAAAAGGATCTTGTACAGTGCAGTTCGGAAATATTTGTTGATGATCGGTTACCTTCTTATTTTCTGGTTGTTTATACGTACAATAAAGTATCTTTTCCTGGGAAATATGGATTTCCTGAAAAGTCTGTGCTGGTATGGATTTTATATACCGATGTTATTTATACCATTATTTGCACTATATCTGGCAGTCTGCCTTGGACAGCCAGAGCATTACAGGTTACCAAAGTATTTGTATAGTCTTGTTTTCCCGGCAGTTGTGCTCTGTCTTCTTGTTTTGACGAATCATATCCATCAGTGTGTGTTTCGCTTTGAAAATGGGGTGCCTTCCAGTGATGGAAATTATTATTACGGATGGGGATACAAAATGATTCTTGCGTGGCTCAGTATGGAAGTTTTGATCTTTTTTGTATTGTTGTTTATAAAAAGTCATGTGCCCGGAAGAAAAAAACGAATCTGGTTGCCAATGATTCCGTTGGGCGTGGGGATTCTATATGTAGGATTGTACCTTTCCGGAATTTCGTTTCTTCGGACTTATGCAGGAGATCTGACGGTGATGATGATTCTTGTGATCCTTGCTATCTGTGAAGGATGTATAAAAAGCGGTCTGATCCCGTCAAATACAGGATATGAAGAACTGTTTGAAGCAACTACAATCGGAGCACAGATTCTGAATCAGAATAAGGAAGTTTGTTTTGCATCTGGAAATGCAAAACAAATATCAGAAAATGTACTGGAAGAGGCAAAAAATAGACCGATTGATCTTGGGGAAGAACAATTGCTTCTTGCACCGGTCAGAGGAGGAGCGGTTGTATGGTGTGAAGATGTAACAGATATCAGATGTGTATTAAAACAATTAGAAGCAAATGCGGAACAACTGGAATCCAGCCGCAGTCTTTTGCAGGCGGAAGTGGATTTAAAGAAAAAACAAAGCAAACTGGATGAGCAGATGCAGTTTTGTAATAAAATTACAGAGTATACAAAAGATCAGATCGATCAGATTAAATACTGGCTCGAAAACAGTAAAAATGAGCAACAGAAATGGGAAAATCTGAAAAAAATCTGTGTACTTGCCGCCTATGTGAAACGGATGAGCAATTTAATATTACTTTGTGAAGAATCTGATTTTTTGCCGGCAAAAGAATTGGAGTATTGCTTGAGGGAGTCGGTGGAAAATCTGAAAGTATGCAAAATAGCAGCATCTTTATCCGGAAAATGTGAAGGAGTTTTGAAAAAACAAGATTTGATCGCATTATATGAAACATATGAAAAGCTGATGGAACAGATCCTTGGTGATGTGGATGCAGTGCTGTTACATTTACAGTCGGCAAATAGGCAGGCGGTATTAAAATTGAATATAGCGGGAAATACCAGATGCCTGTCTCATGTAAGAGATATTGCAGTGGCAGGGAGTATACAAATCAGGAAAAGAATACAGAATGAGGAATGTCAGGTACAACTGTATGCCGGAAAGGAGATAGGAAAAAATGAGCGCAATGATATGTAGTTTATTGTTTCTTTGTTTCTTTTTACAGGCAAATGCATTTTTGAAAGAAAAGAGCAGACGAGAAGTCAGAACAGGTCTTTTAGTCAGCAGTTTATTGAATCTGGGATTGTTAATTATATTTGCGGCAGGGGTACAGAAGCTGGCAGATAAAAGCACCACTTCAGCGATAGAAAATGTGGTACTTGGAATTCCGAAAATATACATAATTTTCTATATTGCTATGGCAAGTGTAGTGGCAGGAAAGGTTTATTACCGGCAAATTTGCAGAAGCAAAACGGAAATAACGAATAATACAATACGTGAAGCTGCAGATACGTTACCAATGGGACTATGCTTTTATGATACAAATGGTCAGATTCAGCTTATAAACAAGAGAATGAATCAATTGGGACATAAATTGCGTGGAAAAGCAATTGTAAACGGTGAAGATTTCTGGGAGTTTTTAGAAGAAGGAAGTTTGGTGCCAGGATGTAAGCGCCTGTCCAGGAAGAGTCCAATGATTTTTCAAATGGCGGATCAAACAGTCTGGCAATTTGACCGGGAAGAAATCTATGTGAAAAAAAAGAAAATGATACAGGTGACAGCTTCAGAAAGAACGATGCTATATCAATTACTGAAGAGGCAGGAAGAAGAAAATGAAGAACTGAAAAGTATCAACAAAAGACTGGAAGTGTATGCACAGAGGGTAGAAGAACTTACGCGTGCGCGTCAAAGACTTGATACAAAAGTCCGGATTCATGATACGTTCGGACAAATACTTATGGAAACCAGATATTTTCTTTCAAGCAAAACTGTAAAAGATAAAACGGATGAATTATTAAAAAAATGGCATCATATCATTTCGCTTTTACAGCAAGAGACAAAGGAAGAGCAAGAGGATGCCTTGTATTATTTGAAAAATGCCGCAACATCCGCAGGAATAAAACTTAAAGTAACAGGAAAAATCCCAGATGACAGAAGTATTCAGGAATTGTTTCTGGCAGCGGGGGCGGAAGCTTTGACAAATGCTGTTCGCCATGGAAAGGCGGACAATTTGTGGATTGAGACAGGAACCGAAAAGGGAGAAATATATTTTATTTGTTCAAATGATGGAGTGATTCCACAGAAAAAAATTACAGAGGGCGGAGGGTTGTCAACGCTTCGTCAGAAAACAGAACTGGTAGGCGGGTCTATGAAAATTACAGCTGAAAATGTATTTTCTTTGAAAATACGGCTGCCAAAAGCAGGGGAAGGAAGAGAGAATGATACATGTATTGATTGTGGAAGACGATCCAATGGCAAGAAAATTGTTTGAGATTATTTTGCAGGAAAGTGACAGATATATAGTTACAGCGGCAATTGAGAGTGCATCTCTTGCAGAATTTTACTGTATGACGAGCACGGTGGATCTGATTTTAATGGATGTCTGTACAGCGCTACGCTCGAGTGGATTGGAAGCGGCAGCAAAAATTAAAAAGATTTATCCAAAGAAGAAAATTATTATTGTGACAAGTCAGCCGGAGTGTGATTTCGTGGAGCGTGCAAGAAAAAGTGGAGTAGAAAGTTTCTGGTATAAAGATCCTTCGGCAGAACATTTGCTGGATGTCATGGATCGGACGATGAGAGGAGAATCTGTTTATCCGGATAAACTGCCTGTATTGCAGATCGGACTTGCAACAAGCGAAGAATTTACGGCAAGAGAGCTGGAAGTACTGCGGGAACTGACCAGCGGAGATACAGATGATGAAATTGCAAAAAGATTACATATCTCAATACATACAGTAAAAAAATATGTAAAAACACTGCTACAGAAAACTGGTTTTACAACGCGGACACAGCTTGCGGTAATGGCAAGAGAAAGCGGAATTGTGATACGGGGATTTTAGAAAGGGAAAAATATAAAAACATACTCTTTTGAGGGATGTTATACATTTTTTCTTCTGTTAAACTGAAACTAGAATTAGAGATCCTATGTACAAATTCAAGGAAAAGGAGGAGATAAATATGAAAGAAAACGAAGATATTTTGCGAGCGTGCTTGTAATGCTTCTGACATTGCTTCCGGAAACAAAGGAAGTTTTATAAAATGTGTTCTTTAAGTTAGGGATAACTGGAAAGGAAAGCGTATGGATAAAAAAATATGGAGATGTATAAGAAAAAACTTTTTGGCGGTTGCAATGGTAGCAATTTTTATATTTTCCGGAGTACAGGGATGTAGAGTAGAGGCGGCAGCGAAACCAAAGCTCAATAAAAAAAGTGTTATGTTGTACGTGGCGCAGAGCAAAAAGTTGAAAGTGAATCATACAAAGGCAAAAGTAAAATGGTCGAGCAGTAATAAAAAAATTGCAAAAGTCAGTAAAAAAGGTACAGTAAAAGCAGTTAAGCCGGGAAAATGTACAATTTATGCAAAAGTAAAGGGCAAAAAGTTAAAGTGTAAGGTGGAAGTTGTTTCCAAACAGCAATATTATGGAAGAAATTTATATATGCTTGTGAGACAAAAAGGAGCAAAAGGTTCATCGGATGTCAGACGCATATCAATGAAAATAAAAGAGTATGACGTAGAAAATTATCGTACAGTTATAATAAGTGCGTATCCGAAAAAATGGCAGATGCAATTTGCGTTTAAGGAGGATCTGGAAGAACCGTATGAATTAACGAGAGTGGATATAAAACTGGATGTTTCAAAAGATAAGGCCGGACAATTAAAATATGTATATGAAGACCGTTACAGTGACATTATTACCCGCATACAGGGCAAGGTTGAGAAAAAATGTGATGAAAACAAAAAAGGTCTGGACTTAACGTATTATGAAATTATTAGAGAAGAAGAAGATCCTGACAAAGGAGTGCCGGGAGAGTGGGCATGGCCAAAGACATCCGAAAATGTAAAAAATGCATTTAGCTATTATGACGATTTGTTAAAAAAATATGGATATTCCATGAAAAAAATTGGGTTTATGAATCGACTTTAAGTGGCTACGAAGAGTTTTTCGTGCTTGTGTGGAAAAGAACAGGGAGCAGTATCGTTTATCAGGACGAACTGCTCCCTGTGTGTTGTTTTATTTTATGGAATAATTTCATCCATGTTTCACTTCCATTGGAAATAAAGAATATAAAAAGCAGATTTCACAAAATATTCAGAAAAAATTAAGTGCATTTTCCGGTATATCTTCTATAATAGTAAGAAGAAAGACAAGAATGGAGGACTTAAGATGGACATAGAATTAGAAAACGAGATTCAGAAAAGGTTACACAAATATCATAAGAAGATGTGGACTTCATATGGAACCATTGCAATAGATATTTTGTTTCTGATTTACATGGTGATTTTCAAACTGGATCTGGATATATGTTCCTGGTCATTTGGAATATTTGGAACTTTCCTGATATATGTGGCTGTTTTTGCAGCATATTTCGCAATTGCTGTTCTGGCATGTCTGTTGGAAGCATTTGGGAAACTGGAAATAGAGAAGATTTTATTTGAGGAATGTGATCCGTTTTTATATGAGGCATGTGCAATGCGTATAAAGCAGCCATTTTTCAAAGATCGTGTGAATTGTAATCTTGCAGTCGCAAGGTACTATCAGGGAAATATAGATGCAGCATATGATACGCTGATGGCGATTAATCCAGAAAAATTAAAAAGAGAATTCGCACTGAATTATTATCTGTTATTATCCATGATCTATTTTCAGAGAGACATGGGACAGCAAGTTCCGGAGCTGGAACAGGCATGTCGCAGAAAACTTTCTAAAAATAAAAAAGGACAGGCTCTTTTTGCACATTTGTGTGCATGCAATAATTTCCGGAGAGCAATGGCAAATAAGGACTATGATGCAGCGTTCGGATTTATGCAGGATGCAGCGACTGCACCAAATCGTCTTTTTTATAAGTTGCATCAGGTTGCATACAGCTACGATGCAGCGTTGTTGTACAGAGCAGCAGGTGAAAAGGCAAGCACCGGATGGAATCTGGATTATATAGCAAAAGAAGGAAATAAGCTTTTTGTTGTACAAAAAGCAGAAGAAATGCGATAGTTATTCCTTTTTTGAAATTCCTATGTTATAATTACAACAAGTATGTGAAAACATAAAAAGAGAAAAGATAAGGAGTTTGAAAACCGATGAAAAGAGTATTATTAAAACTCAGCGGGGAAGCACTCGCAGGAGATAAAAAAACCGGATTTGATGAAGCTACATGTGTAGGCGTTGCAAAGCAGGTTAAGAAACTGGTAGACGATGGCATCCAGGTTGCAATCGTAACCGGAGGCGGTAATTTCTGGAGAGGAAGAACCAGTGAGACGATTGACCGTGTGAAAGCTGACCAGATCGGTATGCTTGCAACGGTTATGAACTGTATTTATGTATCTGATATTTTCCGTTATGTCGGAATGGAGACAGAGATTTTCACACCATTTGTATGTGGTGCGTTTACATCACTATTTTCCAAAGATGCAGCAGTAGAAGCACTCAATGAAGGAAAGGTTGTATTCTTTGCAGGCGGTACAGGACATCCGTATTTTTCAACAGATACAGGAGCTGTTCTCCGTGCGATCGAGATCGAGGCAGATGCAATGCTTCTGGCAAAAGCAATTGATGGAATTTATGACAGCGATCCGAAGGTGAATCCGGATGCGAAGAAGTATGATGAGATTTCGATTCAGGAGATCATCGATAAGAAGCTAATGGCAGTTGACCTGACAGCATCTATCATGTGCCTGGAAAATAAGATGCCGATGCTAGTATTCGGACTGAATGAGGAGAACAGTATCGTTGAGACGATGACAGGAACATTTACAGGTACAAAAGTAACTGTATAATAATAGGAGGAAATATTTATGAACGAGAAATTAAAAGCATATGAAGAGAAGATGACCAAGACAATGGGTAATCTGGATGGAGAGCTCGGAGCAATCCGTGCAGGACGTGCCAATCCAAATGTTTTGAATAAAATCATGGTAGATTATTATGGAACACCGACACCAATCCAGCAGGTCGCAAACGTATCTGTACCGGAGCCGCGTATGATTCAGATCCAGCCATGGGAGAAGTCGATGGTAAAAGTAATCGAAAAAGCGATCATGACTTCCGATCTTGGAATCAATCCGACAAACGATGGAACATGTATCCGTCTGGTATTCCCGGAACTGACCGAGGAACGAAGAAAAGAACTGGTAAAGGATGTTAAGAAAAAAGGAGAGGCAGCAAAGGTTGCAATCCGTAATATTCGTCGTGACGGAAATGATGCATTCAAGAAACTGAAAGGTTCTGATGTATCTGAAGATGAGATTAAGGATATGGAAGATGATCTTCAGAAACTGACAGACAAATATGTCAAAGAAGTTGACAAAGCAGTTGAAGCAAAATCAAAAGAAGTAATGACGGTTTAATAAATGAGGGGACAGAAGCCAAAGAGATTTTGGTAACTGTCCCCCATTCGTGGGAGGAGAAACCAGATGAATGTACCGCAGCATATTGCGATTATTTTGGATGGAAACGGACGTTGGGCGAAAGCAAAAGGAATGCCACGTAATTATGGGCATGTACAGGGAAGCAAGAATGTTGAGAAAATCTGTGAAGAAGCATGGAAAATGGGGATCAAATATCTGACTGTATATGCGTTTTCGACAGAGAACTGGAACCGTCCGGCAGATGAAGTGAACGCGTTGATGAAGCTGTTGCGCAGTTATATGAAGACCTGCCTGAAAACAGCAGCGAAAAATGATATGAAAGTCCGTGTAATCGGTGATAAGACCAGACTGGATGATGACATCCGAAATCGTATAGAGGAACTGGAAGAAGCTACAAAGGATAACGGTGGACTGAATTTCCAGATTGCATTGAATTACGGAAGCAGAGATGAGATTATGCGTGCAGTCCGCAGAATTTCCGCAGACTGTGTAGAAGGTAAATTAAAGCCGGGAGAGATTTCAGAAGAAGTTATTTCAGGCTATCTGGATACACATGGAATCCCGGATCCGGATCTTCTGATCCGTACAAGTGGGGAACTCAGATTATCCAATTATCTGCTCTGGCAGCTTGCATATACGGAATTTTATTTTACAGATGTTCCGTGGCCGGATTTTTCAAAAGCAGAACTGGAAAAGGCGATTGAGCAATATAATAAAAGAGACCGCCGCTACGGAGGCGTGAAGGAGGAACAGAAAAAAGATGTTTAAAACAAGACTTTTAAGTGGAATTGTTCTGGTGATCATCCTGATCGCTACAGTTGGATGCGGAGGAGAAGTTCTCTTTGGCGTACTTGGCATAATCAGTCTGATCGGTATGACAGAATTGTATAAGGTAGTGGGTGTACAGAAGAAACCAATTGCATTTGCCGGTTATCTGGCAGCAGTAGCTTATTATGCACTTCTGTATACGAATCAGTTAAATCGTTTGCCGCTACTGATCATGGGATTTATGATCGTATTGATGGCAGTTTATGTATTTTCGTATCCTGCATTTGTAGCAGATCAGGTTGCAACAGTATTTTTTGGAGTATTTTATGTGGCAATGATGATGTCTTATGTATATCAGACAAGAATGTTAGAGGATGGTGGCATTGTAGTATGGCTCATTTTCCTGAGTTCCTGGGGATGTGACACCTGTGCGTATTGCGTCGGTATGCTGATCGGTAAACATAAGATGGCGCCGAAGTTAAGCCCGAAGAAGTCGGTAGAAGGTGGAATCGGAGGAATTGTAGGTGCAGCGTTGCTTGGCGCGATATTTGCAGCTGCAATGAATCATTTTGCCGGAGCACAGGCAAATGTGTTGCATTATGCAATCATCTGCGGAGCCGGAGGAGCGATTTCCCAGATTGGAGATCTGGCAGCTTCTGCCATTAAGAGAAATCATGATATTAAAGATTATGGTACGCTGATTCCGGGACACGGCGGTATTCTGGATCGTTTTGACAGTGTTCTTTTTACAGCACCGGTCATTTATTTCCTGACAACATTTCTCGCCGGCAATCTGTAAAATAAAACAGTGGTTATAGGATTAAAGAGAGGGATTTTATGAAGAAAATAGCAATTCTTGGTTCCACCGGATCGATTGGAACACAGACACTCGAAGTAGTCAGAGAAAATAAAGATATTGAAGTGCTTGGGCTTGCAGCCGGTAAGAATATCGAACTGCTGGAACAACAGATCCGGGAGTTCCATCCGGTGTGTGTTGCTGTATGGAACGAAGGCAAAGCAGAAGAGTTAAAAGTAAAAATTGCAGATACAGATACAAGAGTTGTAACAGGAATGGAGGGTCTTATTGAGATCGCAACGCTTGAAAAGGCAGAGATTCTTGTGACGGCAATTGTAGGAATGATCGGACTGCGTCCGACGATCGCAGCGATACAGGCAGGAAAAGACATTGCGCTTGCCAATAAAGAGACGATGGTAACAGCCGGACATCTGATCATGCCGATGGCAAAGGAATATAATGTCCGTATTTTACCGGTAGACAGTGAACACAGTGCTATTTTCCAGTCTCTTCAGGGAAATAAAGGCAATCCGATCCACAAGATCCTTCTGACGGCATCCGGCGGTCCATTCCGCGGAAAAAAAGAAGAAGATCTTCTGAATATCCGTGTGGAAGATGCATTGAAACATCCAAATTGGTCGATGGGACAGAAAATTACCATCGATTCTTCTACAATGGTAAACAAAGGACTGGAAGTGATTGAGGCGAAATGGCTGTTTGATGTAAATGTGGATCAGATCCAGGTTGTTGTACAGCCACAGAGTGTCATTCATTCCATGGTTGAATATGAAGACGGAGCCGTAATGGCGCAGCTTGGAACACCGGATATGAAACTGCCGATTCAGTATGCGCTTTATTATCCAGAGCGTAGATATCTGCCGGGTGACAGACTGGATTTCTGGGAAATGGGAAAACTGGATTTTGAAAAGCCGGATATGGAGACGTTTTATGGTCTAAAACTCGCATATAAGGCAGGAAGAGAAGGCGGAAGTCTTCCGACCGTGCTCAATGCGGCAAATGAGCTGGCGGTAAGCAAGTTCCTGAAACGTGAAGTCAAATATCTGGAAATTATGGAAATCATCGAAGACTGTATGAATGCACATAAGAATATAGCGAATCCGTCACTGGAACAGATTCTCCAGACTGAAGCAGAGACGTATGAACGAATCGAAAGCAGGAGGTAATAATTAGATTGAGTAATATAGTAGGTATTATATTTGCAATACTGATCTTCAGTTTTATTGTATTTTTCCATGAACTGGGACATTTCACACTGGCAAAAAAAAATGGAATTGATGTGGAAGAGTTTGCAATCGGAATGGGACCGAATCTTGTTTCAAAAGAGTATAAGGGAACAAGATATTGTCTGAAACTTTTTCCAATTGGCGGCTTGTGCATGATGGGAGAAGATGACGAAGCGTCAGATGCACCGGGAAACTTTAATAATAAATCTGTGTGGGCGAGGATTTCTGTTATTGCAGCAGGACCGGTTTTTAATTTTATTCTTGCATTTATCGCATCAATAGTATTGATTATGATGGTAGGATATGACGCTCCGGTAGCGGCTTCTGTGGAACAGGGATATCCAGCTGCCGCGGCAGGCATTCGGGCAGGAGATAAGATTGTAGAAATCGGAGATAAAAAGATTCACATTTTTCGTGAAGTTACTTCTTACAATCAGTTTCATCAGGGAGAGGCTGCCAAAGTTACCTATGAGCGAAATGGGAAAACCTATACTGTAAAGCTGACTCCGAAGATGGATAAGAAGCTGGGATATTATCGTTATGGAATCACAGGAGCCGGTAATACAAAAGCTTCTTTTGTAAAGAGTCTCCAGTATGGTGTTTATGAAGTGAAATATTGGATCTGTTCGACGGTAGACAGCCTGAAAATGTTAGTTATGAGAAAGATAGGAATGGATCAGTTATCCGGACCGGTCGGAGTTGTAAATGTTGTAGCAGATGCATACCAGCAGACGAAGAGCTATGGAGCGATTGTTGTAATTGAACAGTTTCTCTATATCGGAATTTTATTATCGGCAAACCTGGGAGTTATGAATTTGCTGCCTCTTCCGGCACTGGACGGAGGAAGATTGGTGTTTCTCTTTGTAGAAGCAATCCGGAGAAAGAGGATTCCGCCGGAAAAAGAAGGCTATGTGCATGGACTGGGATTCGTGCTTTTGATGCTTTTGATGGTGTTTGTATTGTTTAATGATGTAAAGAGAATATTTTTCTAGGATTATACGGTATTAGCAGAACGTCACAGACGGAAGGTAGTGCTTATTATTCCGGATGATAAAAGAAAGCTGTCCGGAACAATATCATGAAGTGAAAATGATATTGCTCCCGGACAGCTTTTTGAAAATATAATTATGTTAATTCAGCAATTCTGGAGACTCCGACATAGATTTCAGAAATTTTATACCATGTTTTATAATCTACAACTCCGGTTTGAGGTAAACTAAAAATGGACTGGAATTTCCGAACTGAGTTCTCCGTAGCTGTGCCGTAAATTCCATCGGCATCTACTTTCGGAAGCGCAGGATAGGCACCGGCAATCACATTGAGTTGTTCCTGTATCTGACGTACTTTGTCACCGGAAGAACCAACACTAAGATCGTATCCCGGCCATGATGCCGGAACACCGGAAATTGCTTCAGCAGTATTGATATACATGTCATCTCCATAATAATAACGGAGAATTTCGATTGGTGTGTAACCCTGATCTCCAAGTGATTTAGATCCCCACTGCGTCATCCAATTCGGGCACCGTACCTGACGCCCATCACAGTATTGCGTCAGGATCGGCTGTTTGACATTTGGCCTGGAGAGGTAGTCGGCAAACAGCTCATCGACTACGACAGAGATGGAATCGAAAATATTCCGGTTCGGAATCCATTTGTGATCGAAAGCCGTAGAGGAAGTAATCGTAAAGTCATAGCCCTGATTGCGATACCACTCTGTGTAGACACGGTTCAGAGTAAAAGACATGATCGCCAGCACATTTGCGCGGATCGTGGCGGCAGGCCAGGTCGCATAGATTTCACTGGAAGCAACATTTTTGATGTAATCTTTATATTTCACATAGTAGTTTTTAGCGGTGGAATCTCTCGGACTTCCATCATGGACAACAATATATTCAGGAACAACAACCCGGCTTAAAACAATTTCCCCGGATTCTTGAACAGGCTTTATTTCTTCTTCCGGAATTTTTGCCGGATACTCTCCATATAGAGTATGAGCAGGAATAACATAGACGGAATCAGTGTTTTCAGCGCCAAGGGGTGCAAGCGCAAGATTTTGCAGAGAGAGCGTCGATGCAAGAACTTCTGCACCGGCAACACTGATTGGCGCATATCCTTCGGCTTCTATGCGGAGTGTGTATTCAGAGTAAGGCTGTTCGTCAAAGGCGGGATCAAGACTGTATTCCAGGGGCGGTGCATCTAATGTAAGAGATTCTGTTTGACCGGAAGAATCAGTCATCAGTTCTTCCAGAGTACTGTCTGGTATACCGGTGTAAGAGATGGATACTTTAGCATTTGCAACCGGGGCGGCAGTGAGAGAGGAAGTAAGACTGACTTTCAGACTGCCTTTTGCGGAATTGTCCGGCAGAGACGTATTTGTACGGTCGTTTTCTGGCATGGGATCATACCTCAAAATACTTTGTCATGTATAATGTATGCGGATAAGAAAAAGAATATGAATATTTTTACGGGAATGAGGTTGAAATTAAAAAAAATATGTAGTATAATTTTTACAATTTGTGGAGACGAAGGCGTCTGAACAAGTGTCATAACAGAGCAGTTGTGCATACGCAGACTGCTTTTTTTATGGAGGCGACAAGCCGGGGAATGCGTTTGCTTAAAACTCTGGCGGAAAAAGATACCTTGGAAACCCACGGATACAATAGGATAATCAGGAAGGGAATAGGTGGATATATGAAAGCATTTCTTATATTAGAAGACGGAACCGTCTTTACCGGAACCAGCATAGGTTCTAAAAAAGATATGATCAGCGAGATTGTGTTTAATACTTCAATGACAGGATATTTGGAAGTATTAACTGACCCTTCTTATGCGGGACAGGCAGTCGTTATGACATACCCATTGATCGGCAACTATGGAATTACACCGGATATGGAATCGAAGAAAGCCTGGCCAAAAGGTTATATCGTCAGAGAACTTTCCAGAGTACCGAGCAATTTCAGATGTGAAGGAACAATTCAGGATTTTCTTGAAAAGCAGGATATTCCGGGAATTGCAGGAATTGACACGCGTGCGCTGACGAAGATTCTTCGTGAGAAAGGTACGATGAACGGTATGATCACAACGAATGAGAATTACGATCTGGATGAGATCCTTCCGAAGTTAAAAGAATATGTAGTCGGAGACGTTGTATCAGAAGTAACCTGTGATAAATCTTATATCTTGGAAGGTGATGGACCAAAAGTTGCATTGATGGATTTTGGTGCCAAGAATAACATTGCCCGTTCTTTAAATAAGCGTGGATGTGAAGTGACCATTTATCCGGCACATACATCTGCACAAGAAATCATTGATTCTAAACCGGATGGTATCATGCTCTCAAATGGACCTGGAGATCCGGAGACCTGTGTTTCTATTATTAAAGAAGTGAAGAAGTTATATGACAGTGATATTCCGATCTTTGCAATCTGTCTGGGACATCAGCTTATGGCACTCGCAAATGGTGGAAAGACATATAAGTTAAAATATGGACACAGAGGTGGGAATCACCCGGTAAAAGATTTAAGTAATAACCGTGTGTACATTTCTTCTCAGAACCATGGATATGCAGTAGATGCTTCTACATTGGATTCATCAATCGCAACAGAAGCATTTGTAAATGTCAATGACGGAACCAATGAAGGTCTGTCTTATGTCGGAAAGAATATCTTTACCGTACAGTTTCATCCGGAAGCTTGCCCGGGACCACAGGACTCAGGATATTTATTTGACAGATTCATGGATATGATGAAGGAGGTACAGTAATGCCAAGAATTAAAGATATCAAAAAAGTATTAGTAATCGGTTCCGGTCCGATTGTAATCGGACAGGCGGCAGAGTTCGATTATGCCGGTACACAGGCATGCCGTTCACTGAAAGAAGAAGGGCTTGAAGTTGTTCTTCTGAACTCTAACCCGGCAACGATTATGACAGATAAAGATATTGCTGACCGTGTATATATTGAACCACTTACCGTTGAAGTTGTAGAACAGCTCATTTTAAAGGAAAAACCGGACAGTGTACTTCCTACGCTTGGTGGACAGGCAGCACTGAACCTTGCCATGGAGATGGAAGAGAATGGCTTCTTAAGAGAGCATAACGTACGCCTGATCGGTACTACTTCCCAGACAATCAAGAAAGCAGAGGACCGTCTGGAATTTAAAGAGACGATGGAGAAGATCGGTGAGCCATGTGCAGCTTCCCTCGTTGTTGAGAATGTGGAAGATGGTATTGCATTTGCGGAGAAGATCGGATACCCGGTTGTACTTCGTCCGGCTTACACACTTGGTGGAAGCGGCGGTGGTATCGCCCACGACCGAACACAGTTAGTTGAGATTCTGGAAAATGGTCTCAGACTTTCCCGTGTCGGACAGGTACTGGTAGAGCGTTGTATTGCCGGATGGAAAGAGATTGAGTATGAAGTGATGCGTGACGGCAATGGAAACTGCATTACTGTATGTAATATGGAAAATATTGATCCGGTTGGTGTGCATACCGGTGACAGTATTGTAGTTGCACCTTCCCAGACACTGGGTGATAAGGAGTACCAGATGTTGCGAACTTCCGCGCTGAACATTATCAGCGAGCTGAATATTACCGGAGGATGTAACGTACAGTATGCGTTGAATCCTGACACATTTGAGTACTGTGTTATCGAGGTAAATCCGCGTGTAAGCCGTTCTTCTGCACTGGCTTCCAAAGCAACCGGATATCCAATTGCGAAAGTTGCTGCAAAGATCGCACTTGGATATACACTGGATGAGATTAAGAATGCAGTTACGAAGAAGACCTATGCAAGTTTCGAGCCAATGCTTGACTATTGCGTTGTAAAGATTCCGAGACTCCCATTTGATAAATTTATCAGTGCAAAACGTACACTGACAACACAGATGAAAGCAACCGGAGAAGTTATGAGTATCTGTGATAACTTTGAAGGTGCACTTATGAAAGCAATCCGTTCTCTGGAGCAGCATGTAGACAGCCTGATGTCTTACGATTTTTCACATCTGAAAGGTGAGGAGCTGTTAGAAGAGTTAAAAGTTGTAGATGACAGAAGAATCTGGAAGATTGCAGAAGCAATCCGCCAGGGAATCAGTTATGATGAGATTCATGCAATCACAAAGATTGACAAATGGTTCATTGACAAGATTGCAATTCTTGTTGAGATGGAACAGAAGCTGCAGAATGAAACATTGAATGCAGAGACATTAAAAGAAGCAAAACGTATGGAATTTCCAGATTCTGTTATTGCAAAATTAACAGGCAATACAGAGCGCCAGATTCACGATATGCGCCATGAATATGGAATTACGGCAGCATATAAGATGGTTGATACGTGTGCAGCTGAGTTTGCAGCAGAGACACCGTACTATTATTCTGTATTTGGCAGCGAGAACGAAGTTGAAGAGACGAATGACAAGAAGAAAGTACTTGTTCTTGGATCAGGTCCGATCCGTATCGGACAGGGAATTGAGTTTGATTTCTGTTCTGTGCATTGTACATGGGCATTTGCAAAAGAAGACTATGAGACAATCATTGTAAATAATAACCCGGAGACAGTAAGTACAGACTTTGACATTGCAGATAAATTGTATTTTGAACCGCTGACACCGGAAGATGTAGAGAGTATTGTTGATCTTGAAAAACCGGACGGAGCAGTCGTACAGTTTGGTGGACAGACAGCGATCAAGCTGACAGAGTCTCTTATGAAAATGGGCGTTCCAATCCTTGGAACTTCTGCCGAGAATGTAGATGCAGCGGAAGACCGTGAGCTGTTTGATGAGATTCTGGAAGAGTGTAAGATTCCAAGACCAACAGGTGGTACTGTATTTACAGCAGAAGAAGCAAAAGAAGTTGCAAACAGACTGGGGTATCCGGTACTTGTGAGACCTTCTTATGTACTTGGCGGACAGGGAATGCAGATTGCGATCAACGACCATGATATTGATGAATTTATCGGCATCATCAACCGGATTGCACAGGATCATCCGATTCTTGTAGATAAATATCTGCAGGGTAAAGAGATTGAGGTCGATGCAGTATGCGATGGCGAAGATATCCTGATTCCAGGTATCATGGAACATATCGAGCGTGCAGGAATCCATTCCGGAGACAGTATTTCCGTATATCCGGCACAGAGCATTTCCGAGAAGACGAAGCAGACGATCGCAGAATATACAAGAAGACTTGCAAAATCACTGCACGTTATCGGACTGATCAATATCCAGTTTATTGTATGTGGTGAAGAAGTGTACGTCATCGAGGTAAACCCTCGTTCCAGCCGTACGGTTCCATATATCAGTAAAGTAACCGGTATCCCAATCGTTCCGCTTGCAACAAAAGTCATCATCGGAGCAAAGATCAAAGATCTCGGATACACACCAGGATTACAGCCGGAAGCAGATTATTTTGCTGTTAAGATGCCGGTATTCTCCTTCGAGAAAATACGTGGTGCAGATATCAGCTTAGGACCTGAGATGAAATCTACCGGAGAGTGTCTGGGAATTGCGAAGACATTTGACGAAGCATTGTATAAGGCATTTATCGGAGCCGGAATCCGTCTGCCGAAGCATAAGAATATGATCATGACTGTTCGTGATGAAGATAAGGAAGAAGCAATCGATATCGGACGCAGATTTGAGAAACTTGGATATAAAATCTTTGCAACGAGAGGAACTGCGGAAATCCTGAAAAAAGCAGGAGTGAAAGCAAATGCAGTAAATAAGATCGAGCAGGAATCTCCGAACCTGATGGATCTTATCTTAGGACATAAGATCGACCTTGTTATCGATACACCGCATCAGGGAGCAGAACATTCCAGAGATGGTTTTGTGATCCGTAGAAATGCGATTGAGACAGGTGTGAATGTACTGACAGCGATTGATACAGCAAAAGCGCTTGTATCCAGTCTGGAGAATACAGATATTAAGAAACTGACATTGATCGATATTGCTACAATTTAAAGATGTCAAGATAAAACCTGCTACAGGATTCTGTAGCAGGTTTTTTACATATTAGGAATTTTGTCCTATTTGATTTTTCTGTTCTTCGAGTAATATTTGACAGAACAGCCAGATTATGATATGATACCAGACGTTGTGCGTAACATTTTTGTAATATTTGTAATAAAATTGAAATGAATGAGTATGATTTATGTAAAGAAAATGGTTTGGCACATATAGGAGGGTATTATATTTATGAATTGTCATAGCATCCGGAGGAAGTTGCCAGTGGCAGGTTCTGTAGGTAAGGGAAGTAAAAAGATTGTATTATTCTTAGCGGCTTTGATATGTACCGTGTGTATGACTGGATTTACAGCGAAAGCGGCATCGGTGGAGGGAAACGTCAGACATTCCAGATCGATTGCAGTTCAGACGAGGGAGACAATACGAGTACAAAAGATCAGATTAAAGCAGGCAGTATTGGAAAAAGAGCAGGAAATCAGACGACAGAAAATCCGTGCAAAAAGAGAAGCAAGAAAAAAACAGGAACAAAAGAAACTGAAAAAACAGCAGGAGTTGCTAGCAGCGCTTATATTCTGTGAAGCGGGAAATCAGCCGTATAAAGGACAGGTTGCTGTGGGAGCGGTTGTTTTAAACCGGATAAAAAGCAAAACTTATCCGGATTCTATGAAGGAAGTTATCTATCAGCGCGGACAGTTCGGACCGGCAGGCAGCGGATGGCTGAATCGTGTTTTGCAGAATAAAAGTTATACCAAAACCGCCTGGAAAGCAGCAGCGGATGCATTAAAAGGAAAAGATCCGATAAATGGATGTCTGTATTTTAATCAGGGAGGCTCCGGAAAGAAGATCGGTGATCATTATTTCCACTAAGAGATAGAGCAAAAAAGTCTTATTTCTGGAATTGACAACTTCCGGACAAGGTATTAGGATGTAAGAGCAGAGGCGGGACGTTTCTGCTCATTTTGTTATGGCGACGAGGAAAATGCACCATGCTTGCATGGCTGCATTTGACGACCGCTAATCAGAGCGGGATGGCTACCATAGTCTCGGTAGGTGGGGAAAAAGATGTATAAGATTTTAATTGTAGAAGACGACCAGACGATTGCACAGACAGTGGCAATGCATTTGGAAAAATGGAATTACAAAACGAAAACGACAGAAGATTTGAAAAATGTATTGCAGGAATTTCTGGCTTTTGAACCGGAACTTGTGATCCTGGATATTATGCTTCCGTTTTTTAATGGCTTTTACTGGTGCCAGAAGATTCGTGAAGTGTCGAAAGTACCGATTGTTTTTCTTTCTTCAGCAAATGACAATATGAACATTGTCATGGCGATGAATATGGGTGCGGACGAGTTTATTGAAAAGCCATTTGATCTGACAGTTCTGACTGCAAAAGTACAGGCACTGCTTAGAAGAACCTATTCTTTTGGCGGAACGACAAATGCGATAGAATATAAAGGTGCTCTTTTGAATCTGAATGATGCAGTGCTGACTTATCAGGAGCAGAGAGTCGAGCTGACAAAAAATGAATTTAGAATTTTACAGATATTACTTGAAAATGCGGGAAAGATTGTTTCAAGAGATACGATCATGGAACGACTCTGGGAAAATGATTCGTTTGTGGACGATAATACACTTACAGTTAATGTGACAAGACTTCGTAAAAAACTGGAAAGTATCGGAATGACAGATGTGATCCGTACGAAAAAAGGAATTGGATATTTGGTGGAACTATGAAAATCTTAAAAGCATATATAAAAGAACATCGGACGCAGATCTGTATGTATCTGGGTGCGTATGGAATCTTTTTCGTTATATTTGATCTGTATCATATCGATCTGGCATGTGTGGAATATGCATTTCTACTGTCAGGTGTGTGGAGCCTGCTTTATGCGGTTCTTGGATTTGTAAGATACAGAAGAACGCACAGAGAACTGCAGAATGTTATAAAAGGTGAGAAAGAGCAGATTCTGGAATTTGCAGAAGGAACCACACTTCTGGAACAGGATTATCAGAAACTGGTACAGAAATTATATACGCAGATCAATGAGACTGAGTCGGAACAGGCAATAGAGCGGCAGGACATGCTGGATTATTACAGTATGTGGGCGCATCAGATCAAGACTCCGATCGCAGCGATGAATCTCCTGCTTCAGACAGAAAAAGAGGAGCATCCGGTTCTGGTAAGAGAACTGGAGATGGAATTATTTAAAATCCAGCAGTATGTAGAAATGGTCTTAACTTATCTGCGTATGGAAGATATGTCAGCGGATCTGTCCTTTGCAGTCTGTGATCTTGATACGGTTATCCGCCAAGTAGTGCGCAAGTATTCCAAGATGTTTATTTTAAAGAAAATCACACTGGTATATGAGCCGATTCAGGAAACAGTATTAACCGATGAAAAATGGCTGTCGTTTGTTCTGGAGCAGCTGCTTTCCAATGCTTTGAAATATACAGAAAACGGAAGTGTGCATATTTATAAAAAAGGTCAGATACTTGTTGTGGAAGATACTGGGATCGGTATTCGTGAAGAAGATCTGCCACGGATTTTTGAACGCGGATTTACCGGCTATAATGGCAGAAATGATAAGAAATCGACAGGCATCGGACTTTATTTATGCAAATCGGTAATGGATAAGCTTCAGCATGGATTGTGGCTGGAATCGGAAGCGGGGAAAGGAACAAGAGCCTGCATGGATTTGTCCAGAGAAAAATTACCGGTTGAATAGATACAAAAGAGAATCTGGAAGTAAAATGAGATATCTTACAAAAATGTAAGAAACAGGAAGGAAAATGTAACCTGAATCGATGGCTGTACATTTTCCTTTTTTCTATAATCATAGATGTAAAACAGATGATATGGAAAGGGTGAAACAAATGGCATTATTAGAAGTAAGAAATGTAAAAAAAGTATATACGACCAGATTTGGAGGCAACCAGGTAGAGGCGCTGCGAAACGTTAATTTTTCAGTTGAACCGGGAGAATATGTAGCAGTTATGGGAGAGTCCGGTTCCGGAAAATCAACACTTTTAAATATTCTGGCAGCACTTGACAGACCGACAAAAGGAAAGGTGTATTTGAAAGGACGCGACCTTTCCGGGATAAAAGAGAAAGAAATGGCAGCTTTCCGAAGACAAAATCTCGGATTTGTATTTCAGGATTTTCATCTTCTGGATACATTTTCGTTAAGAGATAACATATTTCTTCCACTTGTATTGTCTGGAATGAAATATGGGAAAATGGAAGAGCGGCTGCAGCCGGTTGCAAAGCAGCTTGAGATCACGCAGCTTCTGGACAAATATCCATATGAGGTATCAGGAGGACAGAAACAGCGTGCGGCAGTTGCCAGAGCGCTGGTTACCAAACCACAGCTCCTTCTCGCGGACGAACCGACAGGAGCGCTGGACTCTCGGGCTTCCAAAGCACTGCTTGATCTTTTTACCGGTATCAATGAGGACGGACAGACGATCGTCATGGTTACACATAGTGTGCGTGCGGCAAGCACAGCGAAAAGAGTGCTCTTCATCAAGGATGGAGAGGTGTTTCATCAGTTATATCGTGGAAATCTGAGCGAAGATGAGATGTATCAGAAGATTTCAGACACCTTAAGCGTTCTTGCAACGGGAGGTGAGCACATTGGCTAGAAACATTTATGCAAAACTTGCCGTCACAAACCTGAAAAATAACCGGAAGACTTACATGCCATATATATTGACCTCTATGTTGATGGTTATGATGTTCTATATGTTTGATGCACTGACAAAAAGCAAAGACCTGCGAATGGAAACGCTGCGGCTCTGCCTGCAGTACGCAACAGGCGTGATGGTTATTTTTTCTGTGATTTTTCTCTTTCATACAAACAGTTTCCTGATGAAACAGCGAAAAAATGAAATTGGTGTTTACAATGTTCTCGGAATGGGAAAACGGCATATTGCGAAAATGATGGCAGTAGAGACGGTGATCATTGCAGGAGTCAGCATGATCGGAGGATTGATCCTTGGAATTATATTCGGAAAAATGATGTATCTGATCCTGCTTAAAATCCTGCACAGCGGAGTGGAAATGAAGTTTGCGGTCAGCATGGCGGCAATAAAAGACTGTCTCGTTTTATTTCTGATCATTTTCATGCTTACGTTTATTTACAACCTTCTGCAGGTGCAGCTTGCGAATCCGATGGAACTTCTGCGTGGAAGCAGTCAGGGAGAGAAAGAGCCGAAGACGAGATGGCTGCTCGCCCTTGTCGGAGTCCTGGCACTGGGAAGCGGATACTATATCGCCCTGACTACAAAAGAGCCGTTAAAAGCTTTATTAACTTTTTTTCTGGCGGTGGTTCTTGTCATCATCGGTACTTATGCGCTGTTTACAGCAGGTAGTATTGCGCTTTTGAAGATTTTAAAGAAAAACAAAAAATATTATTACAGACAGGGACATTTTACAACCATATCAGGGATGATCTACCGGATGAAACAGAATGCAGTCGGGCTTGCAAATATCTGTATCTTAAGTACGATGGTGCTTGTAATGATATCTACAACAACATCACTGTATGCAGGAATGGAGGACGTTTTACATACACGTTTCCCGAAAGCAGTGGCAGTAACAAATTATCAGACTAGCAGAGAATCCAGAAATCAATTGCAGGAAGCCCTTGAAAAAGAATGTGATCGTCTGCATTTACAGAGACAATCACAGATTTCTTACCGATGCGGTCAGCTTATGGCCTCACAGAAAGACGAACAGTTTGAAATAAATGCGGATGCATATAATTCATCAAAAATCTGCTATCTGACTTTGCTTCCGCTGGAAGATTATAATCACATGGAAGGAAAAACAGAAACATTAAATGAAAACGAAATTCTGTTGTACTGTCCGGATGGAAAATATAATTATTATGATCTGAAAATTGCAAAAGAGAATTTTCATGTGAAAAAACAGATCAGGAAATTGAAAGCAGAGGTGGAGAAAACACAGTCGGTATATGGTAATTATTATAATGTTTTCAAAAACACAGATGCGATTTTAAAAATTTTGCAGATGCAGAATTATTCTGGGCAGGATGTACCGGAAGCTTTTAAGAAAAATCAGCAGATGCTCCGCTATTATACAGCATTTGACCTGAATGGAAAGAATGCAGAAAATGCAAAGATACTGGAAAAATTACAAAAAGGGCTAAACAAAGTGCCTTATACAGAAATGGAAAGCAGAGAGACGAGCAGGGAGAGTTTCTATGATCTCTATGGCGGATTGTTCTTCATTGGAATTTATTTGGGAATCCTGTTCCTGATCGCAACGGTGTTGATCATTTATTATAAACAGATATCCGAAGGCTTTGAAGACAGAAAACGATTTCAGATTATGCAGAATGTCGGAATGAGTAAGCGCGAAGTGCGTCGTTCCATCAGAAGCCAGATCTTAAGTGTATTTTTCCTGCCGCTTTTTATGGCAATTCTGCATGTAATTGTGGCATTTCCGATCATGGTAAAACTTCTGCGTGTACTGAATTTAAGTAACAGAGCTCTGTTTGCGGGATGTACGGTTACAACAATTGGTGTGTTTGCTGTATTTTATGCAATCGTATACAGCCTTACTGCAAAAGAATATTACAGGATCGTAAATTAAATTGTGAAAAGGAGCAGTATTTTGATAAAAAGTGGATTGACGGATCGGCTCTGCGGTTGTATTTTGTTTTTATAGAGTTTTGAGAAAACTGTTTTCACAGCAGGTACAGAGGCAATCGTAAGAAGGAGGCAGAACGAAAATGACAAGAGAAGGCGAAAGAGAGATCGTAAAAGTTGAAAAACCAAGTGGTGGAGAAGGATATATTTTGAAGGAGGCACTGCTTGGTGCAGAGGAACTTGGTGCGCACTGTAAGATGTTCAGTAAAGTGACACTGCCGCCACATTCTGAGCTCGGGCACCATGAACATCATGGAGAGACGGAAACGTATTATATTTTATCAGGTGAAGGAATTTACGAAGATAATGGCACGAAGATTCCGGCAAAACCGGGAGATGTATTCTTCTGTAAGGACGGAGACGGACACGGGATCCGCAACGACGGGGAAGAAGATGTTGTATTTGCAGCATTAATTCTGAAAAAATAAGGGAGTTATTTCCCGGACGCTATAACAGCGATAAAACGCGCTCTGCGAATTTTATCGCTGATTAGCTGTCGTCAAATGCTGCCATGCAAGCAGGGCGCATTTTCCTTGTCGCCATAACAAATAAAAAAGTCAGCTTCCGGTTTGGGAAAGCTGACTTTTTTGTGTTGCCATAGCATCCAGAGGAAGCTGCCAGTGGCAGGTTCTGCAGGTATACGATGAGCCAGGTACAGATTTGTGCTTGCACAAGGAGCTGTATTTATAAGCCTGTAACATAGGAGATGACATGCAGACATTCGTTTTTTAACTTCGTATTGTCAAGATCCATATTCGCTCGTTTCTGCTCCAGCTTGTATTTGCAGTAGCTGACAATGATCTCATTTACCATATCCATATTATCTGCAGTCACCTTATCTGTTTCATTCAGGACAGTTTTGAGCAGGTTGCTGCTTCGTTCCTCAATATTCTTGCCGTAATACATGTTGTGGATATCGTCCGTATATTCGTTACGTTCTTCCGGATAGAGTTCATAATAATGGTTCATATAAGGCGTCAGGTCGTCGCTTCGCTTTCCGTAGAAGAAATTAAAGAACAGATTTGGCCACTTGAAAACCGTTGTCAGGAAATAATCCCAGATTTTGATGAAAGTCTCACTGGATGTAGTAGCTGTCTTGCTCAAAAGACTGAGAGAGTGACTGTATTCCTGAAAAAATTTCATGGAAGCGAGGAGCAGAAGCTCATCCAGATCTTTGAAATAAAGATAAATGGTTGAGTTGTGGAATCCGGCTTTCTCTGCAATCTTTCGAATCGAAATATGTTCAATCCCCAATTCTTCGATCATCTCTGTCGTAGCATTGATGAAGGTGATGGTGTTCTGTTTCTTTTGTAATTCCTTACTGTTATTCGCATTTAAAGACATCTGAAAATGCCTCCTTTCTGTGGTACATATAGAAAGTACTTAATCTACTATATCGGTAGTTTATTTGTATGTCAAGGTGAAAATACATAGAAACAATTTATAGAAAATCATAATAAATATAGACTTTTTATAGGAAAGGTGTTGGTGGCAATCGCGCTTATCACTGTTATTCTTGTAAGAAATAACACAAAAATATTGTGTATGCAAGAAAAGCTGCTCCGGGTATTTTCTTTAGAAAATCTTTAGAAAGCTATCCGGCGGCTCTTAAGAAAAGATCTTTATACTTTGAATCAGAAAATGTGATATGATACAAAAGTTAAAAGAAAATGTATCTACATATTTTTTTGAATACCACATAGTGCGGAAGTGTCCGCAGGTATCGGGGCCGGGATTATCCCGACATGATATTTAAGAGAGAAGCAGGGAGAAAGAAAATGGAAATGAATCACGTACTTGTAGTTGAAGATGATAAGGAGATCCGTCAGGGAATTGAGATCTATCTGAAAAGCCAGGGATACGAAGTGTACCAGGCAGAAGATGGAATCGAAGGTCTGGAGGTGATAGAAAAAGAAGAAATCCATCTCGCGATCGTAGATATTATGATGCCGCGCATGGATGGAATTACAATGACGGTAAAATTAAGAGAAAAATATGACTTCCCGGTTATCTTCTTATCCGCAAAATCAGAAGAAGTAGACAAGATCATGGGACTAAATATGGGAGCGGATGATTATGTGACAAAACCATTTACACCGATGGAGCTGTTGGCAAGAGTCAATTCCCAGCTTCGCAGATACCGGAATTTTATGGGCAGATTAAAGGAAAAAGAAGAAAAGGAACATATTTATACAATCGGTGGACTGGAACTGAATGAGGACCGCAAAGCAGTGAGCGTAGACGGGGAAGACGTGAAAGTGACACCGACAGAGTATAAGATTCTTCTGCTGTTAATGAAACATCCGGGCAGAGTATTTTCCGCTGATGAAATCTATGAATGGGTATGGGAAGAAGAGGCGGTGAATACAGACACCATTATGGTGCATGTGAGAAATATTCGGGAGAAAATAGAAATTAACCCGAAAGAACCAAAATATTTGAAGGTGGTGTGGGGAGTTGGATACAAAATTGAAAAACAGGCATAAACTGGCGTGCATACTGATCTTTTTTACGATACTGATACCGGCTGTGATGGTTGTCGGAAGATATCAGCTCTATCAGAGAGAGGCCGCGGCAAACGTAGAAAAGGAAAAAAGAAGCCACGAGTCATCTGAAGATTTTATGATGCCATTCGTTCAGAATGGATATATTATGTATACAAATGAAAACGGAACGGAAAAAGAACGCACGAAGTTACGGGATATGCTGGATCAGGATGCATACTGGGAATGGCTTACAAATTACAAAATGCTCTATCCATATATTGATTACGAAATGGAAAATGAAAAAGGTGAGGTCATAGCAAGAAGTTCTGTCAGTACAGGTGAACAGGCGATGGAAGATGATATGACGAAATATGCATTTTCATTTACTATCCAGTATGATAAAAATGGAAAACCAATGGCGCAGATTTTATCCGGAAGTAACAAAAGCAAACAGCTTCTTGCGCTCAGGCGGGCATTGAACGATGTAAGTACACAGCCGGATGAGGCGTTTCTTTATGAAGATGACGAAGCAGATACGCAGACGGACGGAAAAACAAATACGATATTAAAGAATCCGGAGAATTGCACATTCCGTTATGGAATTACAGAGAAAAATCTGAAAGCTTATTTAAAAGACAGCACGGAAATGGATTTCAGTGAACAGGATGAAGTACCGGATTCAGCAGACAGGATGATCTATGCACTGCTTGCTGCAGTTGCGCTTCTTGCATGTGTTTATCCGTCAGTGAAGAGCTTTCAGACCGGAGAAGAACGGATTTTCCAGGCTCCTGTGGAAGTAGCTGTGCCTGCATTCATTGTGTTGCTTACGTGTGCACCGTCGCTTGTCCGGGCACGTGTTACAGACGGTTTGCAGTCAGAAGGCATGGAAACGCTTTTGTGGGCGGCAGTATTTGCTGTGGATTACTGGATCGTGACGAATCTCAGACATATCTGGACCTGTGGAATCAGAGGATATATAAAAGAATATTCACTGTGCTGCAGAAAAAGGAAGACGATAAAGAATATTTCCGGAAAAATCTGCGGAACCGTGAAAAGTGCTGGCAGAAAAACCCTCTATATGCTGGAAAAGATTGATTTTAGAGACAGAGGACAGCGTTATATGTTAAAGGTTGTTCTTATTAATTCCATATTATTAGTGCCTTGTTTTATAGTCGGACAGGGGGATATGTTGTGGTTTCTTCTGTGTGATGCAGTCCTTTTATTTGTTGTATTAAATATCTGGTATCGCAGAATGAGACGCAGATACATGCAGCTTTTGAATGCAGCAGAAGCAATCGCAGACGGCAATCTGGATGCAGAAATAGGTACGGATTTAAGGATGTTCCAGCCGATCGGTGACGCACTTGGAACGATTCAGAGCGGATTTAAAAAGGCAGTGGATGAAGAAGTGAAGAGCCAGCGGATGAAGACAGAGCTGATCACCAATGTTTCGCATGATCTGAAGACACCGCTCACGGCGATCATTACTTATGTGGATCTTCTGAAAAATGAAAAAGATGAAGAAAAACAGAAAGAGTACATTGAGATTCTGGAACGAAAATCACTGCGACTGAAAGTACTGATCGAAGATTTGTTTGAAGTGAGCAAAGCGAACAGCCAGGCTGTCAAACTGAACCTGCTGGATCTGGATATGGTAAATCTGTTTAAACAGGTAAAATTGGAACTGGATGAACAGATCCGGAAATCCGGTGTGGAGTTCCGCTGCGATTTTCCGGAAGAAAGGCTGATCGTACATCTGGACAGCCAGAAAACATACCGGATCTTTGAAAACCTGCTTGTTAATATTACAAAATACGCGATGCCGCATACGAGAGCCTATATTTCCATCCGTGAAGAAGATGGAGAAGCGGTTGTGCATATGAAGAATGTTTCCAGAGAAGAACTGCATGTAAAACCAGAAGAACTGACCGAACGGTTTGTGCGGGGAGATGAATCCCGGAAAACCGAAGGCTCCGGACTGGGACTTGCCATTGTAAGCAGTTTTACAGAATTGCAGAAAGGACATCTGAATATTGAGACAGAAGCAGATCTTTTCAAAATAACATTGAGATTTCCGCTTGTCTCCCATTGACAAATGTCGGTAATTCGCATATAGTATATTCTATATGAAAAGACGATGAACGAAAAGAGTAGCGATACTTGTGGCTGTCAGAGAGAAACCGTCACCGGCTGAAAGCGGTTTTCAGAAAAGAGCATCGTGAAGTGCATTCGGGAGTTGATCCGGCGAGCGTAATCTGATGCGTTCAGATAAGATGGGTAGCCGGGTACGGAATTACACACGTTACGTGTACTTAAGCAGAAGAAGATTTTCCTTAAGCGGGGGATATTTCAGCAGGAAGGTCTGATTCTGGAAGAAGAGTGGAACCGCGATATATACGCCTCTTGCGAAAGCAAGAGGCGTTTTTTATAATGAAGGAGCGATAAATATGGGAGTTATTTCTTACGTAAAGGAAGAGATCCAGGTTGTCCGCGAAAGGGATCCTGCGATCAAATCCAATATGGAAGTTTTTTTATATTCCAGTTTCAAGGCAATTTTACATTACAGAATTGCACATAAATTATATTTAAAGAAACATTACTTTCTGGCAAGATGGGTGTCACAGCGTGCCGTGCGCAAAACCGGTATTGAGATCCATCCGGGAGCTACGATTGGTAAAGGACTTTTTATCGACCACGGAAGCGGTGTGATCATCGGAGAGACAGCAGAACTTGGTGATAATATTACACTGTATCAGGGTGTTACCCTGGGTGGAACAGGTAAGGAACAGGGAAAGCGGCATCCGACACTTAAAGATAATGTCATGGTAAGTGCCGGCGCAAAAGTACTTGGTTCCTTCACCATCGGAGAAAATTCCAAGATTGGCGCCGGAGCGGTTGTATTAAAAGAAGTACCGCCGAACTGTACAGTTGTCGGTGTGCCGGGAAGAATTGTGAAGATGGATGATCAGAAGATTCCGCGTATGGATCTGGATCAGGTACATTTACCAGATCCGATCAGCGCAGATATCCAGAACCTGCAGGAAGAAAATCTCCGCATGAGAGAAGAAATCCGCGCAATGGAGAAGAATATGAAATGCCTGCGTAAAGATAAGAAGGAACTGATCAAAGAAATAGAAAAAATGGAATTCATAGAAAGTTCCAGAGAAGAATAAGAAAAGAGAGGAAGAGACAAAGATGAAACTGTATAACACACTGTCAAAACAAAAAGAAGAATTTACCCCGCTGGAAGAAGGCAAAGTTAAGATGTATGTCTGCGGACCAACGGTTTATAATTTTATCCATATCGGAAATGCAAGACCGATGATTGTATTTGATACGGTCAGACGTTATTTTGAGTACAAAGGATACGATGTTAATTATGTATCCAACTTCACAGATGTAGATGATAAAATCATTAAGAAAGCTAATGAAGAAGGCGTTTCGTCCGATGAGATTTCCAAACGCTATATTGCAGAGTGTAAGAAAGATATGGATGGAATGAACATCGAGCCGGCAACAAAGAATCCGCTTGCAACAGAAGAGATCAGCGGAATGATCGAGATGATCCAGACACTGATCGACAAAGGCTATGCTTATGAGAAAAACGGAACGGTATATTACAGCACAAGAAAATTCAAAGACTATGGAAAGCTTTCCCATAAAAATCTGGATGATTTAAGATCCGGTGAGAGATCACTCCTTGTAAGCGGCGAAGATGAAAAAGAAGATCCGTTGGATTTCGTTCTCTGGAAACCGAAAAAAGAAGGAGAACCTTTCTGGAAAGCACCGTGGAGCGAGGGACGTCCGGGATGGCACATTGAGTGCTCAGAGATGTCTAAAAAATATCTGGGTGAGCAGATCGATATTCACGCCGGTGGAGAAGATCTTGTATTTCCACATCATGAGAATGAAATCGCACAGAGTGAAGCTGCCAACGGAAAAGAATTTGCTAAATACTGGATGCACAATGCATTTTTAAATATCGATAATCGCAAGATGAGCAAGTCATTAGGAAACTTCCGCACTGTCCGTGAGATCAGTGAACAGTATGATCTGCAGGTGCTTCGCTTCTTTATGTTAAGCGCACATTACAGAAGTCCGCTGAACTTCAGCGCAGATCTTATGGAAGCATCCAAGAATGGTCTGGAGCGTATTGTCAATGCGGCAGATAATCTGAAATTCTTAAAGAAAAATGCTGCAGATGAAAAGATGACAGAGGAAGAGAACAAGTTATTTACACAGACAGATGCATTTGTTGCTGATTTTGAGAGAGCAATGGAAGATGATTTCAATACAGCAGATGCAATCGCAGCAGTATTTGACCTTGTTAAATTTGCAAACAGTAATACAGACAGTGAGAGCTCAGCAGAATACCTTGGCAAACTCTTTGATCTTCTGGTAAAATTAACAGATGTACTTGGACTGCTCGTTGACAAGAAGGAAGACATCTTGGATGAAGATATTGAAAAACTGATCGAAGAGCGTCAGGCAGCAAGAAAAGCGAAAGATTTCGCAAGAGCAGACGCAATCCGTGACGAGTTATTAGAAAAAGGTATCGTTTTAAAAGATACAAGAGAAGGAGTACAATGGAAAAGAGCATAAACTGGGAGTTTGACTCCTGCATGCAGGAAACGTTCCGGTTAAAAGAGGTGGATATAAGAGAATATTCACCTCTTACTCTGGCGTATATCGGTGACAGTATTTACGATCTGATCATGAAGACGTTAGTTGTAAACCAGGGCAACAAACCGGTACAGAAACTGCACAAAGAAACCAGTACCTATGTGCAGGCAAAAGCACAGTCTAAAATGATGCGTGTTCTGCAGGAAGAACTGACAGAAGAAGAGCACAGCATTTACAAAAGGGGACGGAATTCCAAGAGTGTATCACCTGCGAAGAACCAGTCTGTGACCGATTACAGACGTGCGACCGGTTTTGAAGCAGTGATGGGATATCTGTATCTGAAAAAGGATTACGCAAGAATGATGGAACTGGTGAAAATGGGACTTAAGAGCCTTGAAGAGGAACAATAAGGAGTCGGACATGAGCGAAGATTATAATAAGAAAACAAACGAAAATAAAATCGAGGGAAGAAATGCGGTTCTGGAAGCATTTCGTTCCGGAAAACCGGTTGACAAATTATTTGTTCTGGACGGCTGCCAGGACGGACCGGTGCGCACGATCATAAGAGAAGCAAGGAAACACGACACGATCATTCAGTTTGTAGAAAAAGAGCGTCTGCATCAGCTTTCTGAGACGGGAAGACATCAGGGTGTGATTGCTTATACTGCATCGTATGAATACGCAGAAGTAGAGGATATGTTAGCTCTTGCAAAAGAGCGTGGAGAAGATCCTTTCCTTGTTCTTCTGGATGGAATTGAAGATCCGCACAATCTTGGCGCGATCATCCGTACGGCAAATCTTGCCGGTGCACACGGAGTGATCATCCCGAAGAGAAGAGCAGTCGGATTGACAGCAACCGTGGCAAAAACATCTGCCGGTGCACTGAACTATACACCGGTAGCAAAAGTTACAAATCTGGTAAAGACAATGGAAGAACTGAAAAAAGAAGGCCTTTGGTTTGTCTGTGCCGATATGGGCGGCGAGAAGATGTATGATCTTAATCTGAAAGGACCGATCGGACTGGTGATCGGAAACGAAGGCGAGGGAGTCAGCCGCCTCGTAAAAGAAACCTGCGACTATGTAGCAAGCATTCCGATGCACGGTGATATCGATTCACTGAACGCGTCTGTGGCAGCCGGTGTCCTTGCTTATGAGATTGTAAGACAGAGAATGTCATAAGAATCAAAAGGAATGGAAGCGCATGAAATATGAGAAGATGACAGATGAACTGCTGATTGAGAAGCTGCGCGGTGGTGAGAAAGAGATCATTGATTTTCTTATGGAAAAATACAAAAATCTTGTCCGCAAAGAAGCCAATGCAATGTATCTTCTCGGCGGTGAGACAGATGACCTGATTCAGGAAGGGATGATCGGTCTGTTTAAGGCTGTTCGTGACTATGCACCGGATCAGAATTCATCCTTTTACAGTTTCGCAAAATTATGTATTACAAGACAGTTGTATTCAGCAATAACGGCATCCAGAAGAAAAAAACACAGCCCGTTAAATTCTTACATTTCTCTGTATGAGACCGGTGCGGATGACCAGAATCCGTTGATTGAAACAGTAGAAGCGGAAGGTCAGAACAATCCGGAAGAGCTGCTTATCAGCCAGGAATATGCGACTCTTATTGAGAGCCGTCTGGAAGAAGCACTCAGTGATCTGGAAAGCAGAGTATTGTATCTGCACCTTCGGGGAACAGACTATAAGACGATTGCAAAGCTTCTGGATAAGAGCCCGAAAACGATTGATAATGCACTGCAGCGCATCAAAAATAAGACCGAAAAAATCTTAAAGAGTGACGAAAAATCATATTGACAAAAATAGCGTATGTGTTGTATAGTATTAACGTTGCATAGCACATATGCGTGCTGCCTTGGCTCAGTCGGTAGAGCGTCGCCTTGGTAAGGCGGAGGTCGGCGGTTCGATTCCGCTAGGCAGCTTGTACAAAAGATAAAGACCTCTGGAAGTCATGGCTTTCAGAGGTTTTCTTTTGTTTTAAACCTTGTTCGTCCATATGTTTTATGGTAAGATAAGGGGCAGAATAATCACTAGGAGGAAGAACATGGGAGAAGAGACAGTTTCTAAGAATTTTATAGAACAAGAGATAGATAAAGATCTGAAAGAGGGCGTTTACCAGGAAGTATGTACCCGTTTTCCACCGGAACCGAACGGATACCTTCATATCGGACATGCTAAATCCATCATTTTAAATTCCGGTCTGGCAAAGGAGTATGGAGGAACATTCCACCTTCGTTTTGACGATACGAACCCGATGAAAGAGGACATGGAATTTGTAGAGTCCATCAAAGAAGATGTAAAGTGGTTAGGTGCTGACTGGGGAGACCATCTCTATTTCGCATCCGATTATTTTGATACAATGTATGAATGCGCGATCAAGCTGATTAAAAAAGGCAAAGCATATGTCTGCGACCTGAGTGCGGAAGAGATCCGTGAATACCGTGGAACGCTGACAGAACCGGGAAAGAATAGCCCGTACAGAGATCGCTCCGTAGAAGAGAACTTACAGTTATTTGAAGAGATGCGTGCAGGTAAGATTGAAGACGGAAAACGTGTTCTCCGTGCGAAGATCGATATGACATCACCGAATATCAACATGCGTGATCCGGTTATTTACCGTGTGGCACATATGACACACCACAATACAGGAGATAAGTGGTGCATTTATCCGATGTATGATTTTGCACACCCGATCGAAGATGCGATTGAGAAGATCACACACTCTATCTGCACACTGGAGTTTGAAGATCACAGACCGTTATATGACTGGGTTGTAAAGGAATGTGAATTTGATCCGGCACCGAGACAGATCGAATTTTCCAAATTATACCTGACAAATGTTGTAACGGGAAAACGTTACATCAAGAAGCTTGTTATGGATGGAATCGTAGATGGATGGGATGACCCGAGACTTGTTTCTATTGCAGCTCTGCGCAGACGTGGATTTACGCCGGAATCTATCCGTAAGTTCGTAGAATTATGTGGCGTTTCCAAATCCCAGAGCTCTGTAGATTATGCAATGCTTGAGTACTGCATCCGTGAAGATCTGAAGATGAAGAAACCACGTATGATGGCAGTGTTAGATCCGATCAAATTAGTGATCGACAACTATCCGGAAGGAGAAGTAGAATATCTGGATGTTGAGAATAATCTGGAGAATCCGGAGCTTGGCATGCGTAAAGTTCCATTCGGAAGAGAATTATATATTGAGCGTAACGATTTTATGATCGAGCCTCCGAAGAAATATTTCCGTTTGTTCCCTGGCAATGAAGTACGCCTGATGCATGCATATTTTGTGACTTGTACAAGTTATGAGACGGATGAGGATGGCAATGTAACAGTTGTACATGCAACTTATGATCCGGAGACGAAGTGTGGAACCGGATTTACAGGAAGAAAAGTGAAAGGAACGATCCACTGGGTATATGCACCTCTTGCGAAACAGGCAGAGATCCGTCTCTATGAGAATCTGATCGATGAAGAGAAGGGTGTATATAACAAAGAAGATGGCTCTCTTAATTTAAATCCGAACTCACTGGAGATCCGCAAGGAATGTTATGTAGAGGACAGCTTCGCTGAGGCAGGTCCGTCTGACAGTTTTCAGTTTGTAAGAAATGGTTACTTCTGCGTAGATTCCAAAGATTCTACACCGGAGCAGCTCGTATTTAACCGGATTGTTTCACTGAAGAGTTCGTTTAAACTTCCAAAATAAAGGATATGAATGAATTAACGATTGATCTAAAAACACACAGTAAGGTTCCGCTTTATGAGCAGATCTACGAACATATTAAAACAGAGATCCGCAGAGGGAAGCTCTCCTATGGGGAGAAGCTTCCTTCTACGAGAGCGCTGTCCAGACATCTGGAAGTCAGCCGCAGCACGATTGAACTAGCCTATGAACAGTTATTGTCCGAAGGTTATCTGGAATCAGAACCGTGCCGCGGTTATTTTGTAGCACAGATTGAAGAATTGTATCAGTTGTCGGTAGCAAAGCCTGCAGTTGTGGAAGAAAAACAAGAAAAACAAGAAAAATATCGGTTTGATTTTACACCAAATGGTGTAGATCTTAAGAGTTTTCCGTATAATGTCTGGAGAAAGCTTTCCAAAGATATATTGATTGATGATCGGACAGAATTATTCCGAAGCGGGGATTCGCAGGGAGAATATGGATTCCGCAATGCAATCTGTAATTACCTGTATCAGGCGCGGGGAGTGCATTGTACGCCGGAGCAGATTCTGATCGGAGCCGGAAGTGATTATATTCTGATGTTGTTAAGTATCATTTTAGGAAAGAATCACCGGATTGCTTTTGAAGATCCGACTTATAAACAGGCATACCACGTACTTTCCGGTCTGGGATACGAGACAGTGCCTGCTCCGGTAGATAAAAATGGTCTGCGTGTGGATGCTTTGAAAATGAAAAATGCTGATATTGCTTATGTAACGCCGTCTCATCAGTATCCGACAGGGATTGTCATGCCGTTGAAACGCCGTCTGGAATTATTGCGATGGGCAAATGAAAAGGAAGGACGTTTCATTATTGAAGATGATTATGACAGTGAGTTCCGGTATAAAGGGAAACCGATTCCGGCATTACAGGGATATGATTCCGATGAGAAAGTTATTTATCTGGGAACATTTTCAAAGTCGATCGCACCGGCGATCCGACTGAGCTATATGGTTCTGCCGGTACCGCTTCTAAAAAAATACAGGGAAAATTACCGGTTCATTAATTCTACCGTATCGAAGGTGGATCAACTGATCGTGCAGAAATTCATTGAAGAAGGATATTATGAGCGCCATCTGAACAAGACGCGAGCGTTATATAAGAACCGGCATGACGTGCTGATTGAGGCATTAAAGCCACTACTTGGCAGATGCAGGATCTCCGGGGAACATGCAGGTGTGCATCTGTTACTTAATTTCAAGGATGGTACATCAGAAGAATTTCTGATCCGGAAGGCAAAGGAAGCCGGCGTCCGTGTGTACGGAATGTCCCAGTACCGTATCGAAACTACAGAAGAGCCGGCGACAATTCTTCTTGGATATGCGAATATGTCTGAAGAAGATATCAAAGAAGCAGTAAACCTTCTGAACCAGTGCTGGACAGAGTTATAAAAAGCTTCAGCGGCTGTCGGTTACTGCCATGGCAGAAATAAACAAGATGTGAGCATATAGAGTACAGGCATAAAATAAAGGGCGTTATACAAATTTAGAATTTGTGTAATGCCCTTTTGCTCATTTAACAAAATCTGTGTTTATTATTAAATGAATGCTGATTTGAAAATTTATTCCTATTCTTCCTTATCCGGATCAGTATTTTCTGTTTCGGTTCCTTCGCTGGAAGTGTCAACGTTTTCTGTTATATCAGTTTCAGTACCGTTATCAGAGGAGTGATCCTCATCAGAGTCAGCATTTTCTTCGCTGTCAGTCTTTGGTGTAAGTGGTACATAACCTCTGTCAGAGACCGGCTTCAGATCATTGTCCAGATCAAAGCCTTCATTTTCAAAGATATCGTCGAGATCATCGTCAAAATCGTCCTCGTCGTCAGCTTTTGTCTTCTTAAAGTAATAGAAAATACCTGCGGCAGCACTGCCGATCGCAGCGAGTCCGAATAAACGTTTCCATAATTTATTCATAAGTAAATACTCCTTTCGTCGTGTTGTTCTAATAGATGTATTGTAATACTTTTCAGAAGAAAAAGAAAGGGATAGACTTATAAAAATACTATAAAACTTGACAAAATTGTGATACACTGTAAAATATATTTTTTGAAGAAAGTGTAGTAAAAGAGGAGATTGGTAGTTAGTTTATGAAGAAACATGAACCAAAAAAAACAGCAAAAAAAGGATTGTTTCGTATTGTTTTCAGTCGTACCGGTATTATGCTCCTTCTGATTCTCATGCAGATCGGAGTCTTTACGATAACTACATTCCGGCTGCAGGCATATTCGACAGCAATCAGCGGAATCATGCTTTGCCTGCGAGTGATAGTAATCATTTACGTAATTAATTCGGAGGGCAATCCGGCATTTAAGATGACATGGATTTTGTGCATTATCACGTTTCCGGTTGTAGGAACGTTGTTTTATATTTATGTGAAGCTGCAGGTGGGGACACGCTTTCTGAAGCACAGACTTAGTACACTCAAAACAGAGATGTCCCAGTATATGGTGCAGGATAAAGATACAGTAGATGCACTATGGGCAAGCCGATCAGCGAATGCAAGGCTGTCGCATTATCTTTCAAACCAGCTGAACTTTCCGACATACCGGAATACGCAGGTCCGTTATTTCCCATTGGGGGAAGACAAATTCCGTTGCCTGCTTGCGGAGCTTAAGAAAGCACGAAAATTTATTTTTATGGAATATTTTATTGTCGAAGAAGGATACATGTTGGATCAGATTCTGGAGATATTGATCCAGAAAGTAAGAGAAGGTGTGGAAGTTCGTTTTATGTATGACGGAATGTGTGCGATTTCCATGCTTCCGTATGATTATCCGGAGAAATTAAAACACTATGGAATCCAGTGTAAAATGGCAAATGCAGTAAAGCCGTTTCTGTCTACAACACAGAATAACAGAGATCACCGGAAAATCTGTGTTATAGACGGAAAAACAGCATTTACAGGAGGAATTAACATTGGAGATGAGTACATTAACCGGAAAGAACGGTTCGGCCATTGGAAAGATACAGCGATTATGTTAAAGGGGGATGCGGTGCAGAGCTTTACAATGATGTTTCTGGAGATGTGGAACGTAGATGAGCGATATTCAGAAAACTATCATCGCTATCTGACACCAAAACGCCGGGAATTGCACCGGGAATACGGCTATATAATTCCTTATGCAGACAGTCCGTATGATGATGAAAATGTAGGCGAAGAGGTTTATTTCCATATTCTGAACCATGCGAGAAAATATGTACATATTATGACCCCGTATCTGATATTGGATAACGAGATGATCACGACGTTAACGCGTGTGGCAAAAAGTGGCGTGGAGGTCAGTATCATCATGCCACATATTCCGGATAAGTGGTATGCTTTTGCTGTGGCCAAGACATATTACAAAGAGCTGATAGAAGGCGGTGTCCGGATTTATGAATACGAGCCGGGGTTTGTTCATGCAAAGGTATTTGTGGCAGACGATGATACGGCAAGTGTAGGTACGATCAATCTGGATTACCGGAGCCTATATCTGCATTTTGAATGCGGAGCCTTTATTTACAATAATTCAGAAATTGACAGAATTGAACGTGATTTTCAGGAAACACTGGAGAAATGTCATAAAGTGACGCTGATGGAAGTAAAGAATCGGTCACTGCTGACCAAGATTGTCGGACAGGTATTAAAACTTGTAGCGCCGCTTATGTAAAAATAAAAAAAACGTGGAAAAACAGTGAAAATGTACAAAATTCGTTTTACAGAAACACGGAAATATAGTATAATAACGAATGGTGTCTTAGGACACTCGAATGAAGAATGATATGTGATAATAACACAGGAGGAATTGATATGGTTAAAGCAGTCGTAGGTGCTAACTGGGGAGACGAAGGTAAAGGAAAGATTACAGATATGCTTGCTGAGGAAGCTGACATTATCGTACGTTTCCAGGGTGGAGCCAATGCAGGACATACAATCATTAATAATTATGGAAAATTTGCCCTTCATACATTACCGTCAGGGGTATTTTATGATCATACAACAAGTATCATCGGAAATGGTGTTGCATTAGATATTCCGGTACTTTTCAAGGAAGTACAGTCTATCGTTGACAGAAATGTTCCGATGCCGAAGATTCTTGTATCTGACAGAGCGCAGATGGTAATGTCTTACCACAAAGATTTTGATGCATATGAAGAAGAGAGACTCGGAGGCAAGTCTTTCGGATCTACAAAGTCCGGAATTGCACCGTTCTATTCAGATAAGTATGCAAAGATCGGTTTCCAGGTAAGCGAGTTATTTGATGATGAATTATTAAAAGAAAAAGTAGTAAGAGTTGCAGAGCAGAAGAATGTTCTTCTGGAGCATCTGTATCACAAACCGCTGATCAATCCGGATGATCTCTATGAAGAGCTGATGGAGTACAAAGTAAAAGTTGAGCCGTTTGTATGTGATACATCCCTGTTCCTGCACAATGCATTAAAAGAAGGAAAGAACATTCTGTTAGAAGGACAGTTAGGTTCTCTGAAGGATCCGGATCACGGAATTTATCCAATGGTTACTTCTTCTTCCACACTGGCTGGATACGGAGCAATCGGAGCAGGTATTCCACCGTATGAGATTCAGAAGATCGTGACAGTATGCAAAGCATACTCCAGTGCAGTTGGAGCAGGTGCATTTGTAAGTGAGATCTTCGGAGAAGAAGCAGACGAGTTAAGACGCCGCGGCGGAGACGGTGGCGAGTTCGGAGCAACAACCGGACGTCCGAGACGTATGGGATGGTTTGACTGTGTAGCTTCCAAATATGGATGTCGTATGCAGGGAACAACAGATGTTGCATTTACAGTATTGGATGTCCTTGGATACCTGGAAGAGATTCCGGTATGCGTAGGATATGAGATTGACGGTGAAGTTACAACAGACTTCCCGCCGACACATCTTCTTGAGAAAGCAAAACCGGTATTTAAGACAATGCCGGGATGGAACTGTGATATCCGTGGAATCAAGAAATATGAAGACCTTCCGGAAAACTGCCGTAAGTATATCGAGTTCGTAGAAGAACAGATTGGTTATCCGATCACAATGGTATCAAACGGACCTGGAAGAGAAGACATTATTTATCGTAATAAATAATTAAGATTCTTAATACCTCTTAAGAAAAGTGTTATTTTATCTTTAGAAATCTGCCACAGGATGTACACATTCTGCTGATAAGATGATTTTGCCGCTAAGATTACGTCATATACAGAGCAATCTGTGAATATAATAGTAAGGCGGGAGTAAGAATGACCGAGAAGGAGGTATACTTATGAATCAGAAAACTACTTCAGAATATCAGGAAGTGATATCGATGGAAGAGTATTTAGACAAGAGAAAAAGACAGAAAAAGAATGCCCCTGAGAACAGTAGCAAGATGGAAGCTACCATTCCTGTGAATGTTGCATGGGCGTTCGCCGAGATGTATATATAAGAGAAATGAACTAGAAACATAAGAAGGAGTAACATAGATATGAGTCGTACATTATTAGAACAGTGGAAAGACATCGCTTATGATGAGACTGCTGACAGAGGACAGCTTCAGAACTTCTGGGGAAGCTATTTCCAGATTGAGAAGGAGATTTATGAAAAGCTTCTTTCTAATCCGGATGAAGAAGTCAGAGGAACTGTAAAAGAGCTGGCTGAAAGATATGGACAGGATGTCATGACAATGGTAGGATTTCTGGATGGTATTGACGAGAGTTTGGTTGTGCCAAACCCAATCGATACAATGGACGAAGATACCGTTGTGAATCTTGTATTTGACAAGGAAAAGCTTTACAAAAACATGGTTGCAGCGAGAGCTGACTGGCTGTATGAACTTCCGCAGTGGGAAGAGATTTTTTCTGAGTCTGAACTGAAAAAGTTATACAAAGAGCAGAAAGAGTCTACAACAATCCGCAAAGGCAAGAAGATCGGACGTAACGATCCGTGCCCGTGCGGTTCAGGAAAGAAGTATAAGAAATGTTGTGGAAAATAATATTGCCAATGCTCGCAATTTTGTGCCTGGTCTATTATGGAGTGATTCGACTGGCAACCGGGCGATGGAATTCAACATTTGCAAGAGTCTGGCCAGTAGCAGGAATCCTGTTACTGGCTTTTTCCTATCTGGAATGGAGAGGACGTCTGCCACATGTAATGATGCTGGTAATATTGTCAATCTGTGTATTGATCATACTGACCTGTATACCGATTCTGTATACGATGTTTGTTAAAGAAAATGATGCATGTGACTATCTGATCATATTAGGTGCGCATGTGAATGGCAGGGTACCAAGTGATTCACTGGAACGCAGAATCAGAAAAGCGGAGCAATATCTGAAATCACATCCGATGACTAAAGTCATCGTCTCCGGAGGTCAGGGAAAGGGCGAAGATATTACAGAAGCAGAAGCGATGGAGATCTATCTGTGGGAGCATGGCATTGAGAAAGAACGGATTTTAAAGGAAGCGGCATCGACAACGACGAGAGAGAATTTAAGATTTTCCAAAGCATTATTTACACCGGAGATCGTAACGGTTGGAATTGTGACAAATAATTTCCATTTACACAGGTCATGTGCTCTTGCAAATAGACTCGGATATCCACATGTGTATCCGATTTCTGCCGGATGTAAAGGAAGTCTCTTTTTGAATTATATGATGCGTGAGGTTCCGGCGATGTGGAAGTTCTGGCTTGACAAAGAAAAAGACAGTGATATAATATAAAGCGTATATGAAAGACATATGCCAAATGCGTAGATGAGACGAGTAAGTTGGGAAAGGAATAGCAGAGAGAGAAGTCACCGGCTGCAAGCTTCTTATTTTGGAACCTTCTGAAGACTACCTCGGAGTGGCTGTAAAACAGCCCGGTGATTCCGTTATCATCATGAATGAAGTGGTTTCGATCAGAGATATTTTTAACATACAAGTATGATCGTTTCAAACAGGGTGGAACCGCGAGAGAACTCGTCCCTTACAGTGATTGCTGTAAGGGATTTTTTTAATAATAGAAAACCGCATTTCCTATTATTTTAAAAGCCTCCGGAAGGATGTGTACTCGCACATTCTATTTAACCCCTTACCAGCGAATAAAAAGCGAAATAATAAAATAAAAGGAGAGAAAACATTATGAAAATCACATTAAAAGATGGATCTGTTATGGAATTTGAACAGGCAATGTCCGTTCTTGATGTTGCAAAATCAATCAGCGAAGGTCTTGCAAGAGTAGCAACATCTGCAAAAGTAGACGGAGATATTGTAGATCTTCGTACTGTACTTGACAAAGACTGCGAACTGGAAATCCTTACTTTTGATTCAGAAGACGGAAATGGTGCATTTAATCATACAGCAGCACATATTATGGCACAAGCTGTAAAACGTCTGTATCCGGAGACAAAACTGGCAATCGGACCTTCTATTGCTAATGGTTTTTACTATGATCTGGATCGTGAGACTGCATTTACAGCAGAAGATCTTGAAAAAATCGAGAAAGAAATGAAAAAAATCGTAAAAGAAGCACTTCCTCTGGAAAGATTTACAAAATCAAGAGAAGAGGCAATTGCATTTTTCAAAGAAAAGGAGGAACCATATAAAGTAGAACTGATTGAAGACCTTCCGGAAGGAGCAGAGATCAGCTTTTACAAACAGGGAGAATTTACAGATCTCTGTGCAGGACCACATCTGATGTCTACCAAGACAGTAAAAGCATTTAAGCTGACAAGCCTTGCAGGTGCTTACTGGCGTGGAGATGAGAAGAATAAGATGCTGACAAGAATCTATGGTGTTGCTTATCCGAAGAAAGCACAGTTAGATGAATACCTGCATATGATGGAAGAAGCGAAGAAACGTGATCATAGAAAACTCGGAAAAGAGCTCGGACTTTTTATGATGTGTGAAGAAGGACCAGGATTCCCGTTCTTCCTTCCAAAGGGAATGGTATTAAAGAATACATTGCTCGATTACTGGAGAGAACTGCATAAACGCTGTGGTTATCAGGAAGTTTCCACACCGATCATCTTAAGCAGACATCTGTGGGAGACATCCGGACACTGGGATCACTATAAAGAAAATATGTATACAACTGTGATCGATGATGAAGACTTTGCAATCAAACCAATGAACTGTCCGGGTGGAATGCTTGTTTATAAAGCAGAGCCTCGTTCTTATAAAGATCTTCCGCTCCGTGTCGGTGAACTTGGACTGGTACACCGTCATGAAAAATCCGGTCAGCTTCACGGACTGATGCGTGTACGCTGCTTTACACAGGATGATGCGCACATCTTTATGATGCCGGAACAGATCCGTGATGAGATCAAAGGTGTTGCAGCACTGATCGACGAAGTATACAGCCTGTTCGGATTCAAATATCACGTAGAGTTATCTACCCGTCCGGACAACAGTATGGGAAGCGATGAAGATTGGGAACTTGCAACGGAAGGTTTAAGAGGAGCATTAGACGATCTTGGACTGGATTATGTTGTAAATGAAGGGGATGGAGCATTCTATGGACCGAAGATTGATTTCCATTTGACAGATTCTATCGGAAGAACATGGCAGTGCGGAACGATCCAGCTTGATATGCAGCTTCCACAGAGATTCGAGTTGGAATATACAGGAGCTGACGGAGAGAAACATCGTCCAATCATGATCCACAGAGTTGCATTTGGTTCTATCGAAAGATTTATTGGTATCTTGATCGAGCATTTTGCAGGAGCATTCCCGACATGGCTTGCACCGGTACAGGTTAAAGTACTTCCGATTTCTGATAAATACATGGATTATGCACAGAAAGTACAGGATACATTATACAATGCAGGTATCCGCTCAGAAATTGATTCCAGAGCAGAGAAGATTGGATACAAGATCCGTGAAGCACAGATGCAGAAGATTCCATACATGCTTGTTGTGGGAGCAAAAGAGGAAGAAGCAGGTGTGGTATCTGTAAGAAGTCGTTTTGCAGGTGACGAAGGACAGAAAGATCTGACAGCATTTATGGATGCTTTGAAAGAAGAGATCGATACAAAAACAATCCGCGAGGTCGAAAAAGAAGATTAAAGCTTTTATAATATCAAACGATTAAAAATTTTATTTCCGGATATACTAACTTTGATCTGGTAACAGGATAGAAAAGGAGGGTATAATATGCCGGAATTAAAGTGTACCGTACAGACATGTAAGCATAATCAGAATTACTGCTGTGATCTTGACAAGATCACAGTGGGCGGAGACGCCGCAGTTGCACCGAAGGACACTTGTTGCGACAGTTTTGAAGAACGTAAAGATGGATATTCAAACAGCACAGGAAAACAGGCATCTCCGGTCAGCCAGGTAGACTGCCAGGCAACAGAATGTAAGTATAATAACAACTGTTCCTGTCAGGCTGGTAAGATCAGCGTGGAAGGCGGAAACGCCTGCACATGTGGGCAGACAGAATGTGCAACATTTGATTGCAGCTGCAGATAAGAAAAATAAGCGTGCCTCTCATAGCACAATGGAAACTCCCGGAGATCTCTCTCCGGGAGTTTTCTTTTGTGCCGATGATTGCTTACTGTTACGCCTTTATAGTTGACGCATAAAAGATCGGAGAGTATAATTATTTTATGTGCATTTGTGCAAAGAAGAGGAATAATTATATGAGTGAAAATGAAAAGAAAGAACGGGAAACATATTACAATTCAAAACCAAGACTTGGCGGAAATGGTCCTTCGAAAATCAGACAGCAGTTTAACAGAGGAATGACATATTTTCTTGTGATAGCGGCATCGCTTGCATTTTATTTTGCACTGTTGCGTTTCCGGCATATTTTTAACGTGCTGTGGAAGGTATATGACGTACTGAAACCGATTATTTACGGAGCCGTGATCGCATATTTGCTGAACCCAATCGTCAAAAGAGTAGACAAGAGGCTGATCCCTGTATTAGAGAAAAAGGTTACAAAACCGGGAAGAGCACAGAATATTTCCAGGTCTGTCGGTGTGTTTACCTCGCTGATCGTGCTGTTAGCATTGATAAGCGCTTTATGTAATCTGCTGATACCGGAACTATATGTAAGTATCCGTGATATGATCTATACATTACCGGGACAGCTCAACCATATGGTGTCATCACTGAATAATATCAAAATGGATGATTCTACAACCGGTTCCATTGTAAAGACAGCGATTGAGCAGGGAACAACAATGCTTCAGAACTGGCTGCGCAACGACCTTCTTGGAAAGGTCAATGAACTGATGTCGAATCTAACAGTCGGAGTGCTCAATTTTCTTGGTGAAGTTGTGAACTTCCTGATCGGAGTGATTGTATCCATCTACATTTTATTCAGTAAGGAACTGTTTGCAAAACAGTGCAAGAAGATTGTTTATGCAGTATTGCCAATAAGACATGCTAATCTGCTCCTGCATCTGACAACGAAAAGTAATGAGATATTTGGTGGATTTATTATTGGAAAGATCATTGATTCTGCAATTATTGGAGTACTGTGTTTCTTTGGATTGTCAATTTTAAATATGCCATATACGTTATTAGTAAGTGTGATCGTCGGTGTGACGAATGTCATCCCGTTCTTTGGACCGTACATTGGAGCTGTTCCGAGTGCAATCCTGATCATGCTGGATAGTCCGATAAAAGGACTGTATTTCCTGATATTTATACTGGTATTGCAACAGTTTGACGGTAATATATTAGGACCGAAGATCCTTGGAAATTCCACAGGATTGTCTGCATTCTGGGTAATCGTTGCAATTCTTCTCGGGGGAGGTTTGTTCGGATTCCCGGGTATGCTTATGGGAGTGCCGACATTTGCTGTGATCTATTACATTGTTCAGATGCTTGTAAGCAGCAAGCTGGAACAAAAAATGCTTCCTAAAAATACGGAAGCTTACGATCAGTACAGTTATGTAGACAATGCAGGACAGTATGTACATTCTTCACAGGAGCATGTGCATGCGACGCAGGAATATAAGTATCCGGAACATTCCGCAGTACATATGGAGCATTTTGGTCATATGGAAACCTTTGATGCAAAAATTAGACCAAAGAAAAAGGATGATCAGGAAGAGAATCATAAAAAAGATAACAAATAAAGGGGAATTTAATTATGCCGATTCGTGTGCAGAATGATCTCCCGGTAAAGGAGATCTTAGAGAGTGAAAACATATTTGTAATGGATGAACACCGTGCGATGCATCAGGATATCCGTCCGATCAAGATCGGGCTTCTGAATCTGATGCCGCTTAAGGAGGATACGGAGCTTCAGATCCTCCGGTCGCTGTCCAATACGCCGCTGCAGGTGGATGTAACGTTTGTTATGGTATCCAGTCATGAAGCAAAGAATACACCGACCAGTCATTTAAACCAGTTTTATAATCGTTTTGGCGAGATTCGGGATGAGAGATTTGACGGATTTATCATTACGGGAGCTCCTGTAGAGCAGATCCCATTTGAGGAAGTAGATTATTGGGAAGAATTAAAGCAGATCATGGAATGGACAAAGACGCATGTTACCTCAACACTGCATCTGTGCTGGGGTGCGCAGGCAGGTATGTATTATCATTTCGGAATTGATAAGAAGCCGTTGCCGGAGAAAGCTTTTGGATTATTCTGGCATAAAGTACTTAACCGTAAGATTCCACTTGTCCGTGGATTTGATGACTGTTTCCTTGCACCACATTCCAGACATACAGAAGTGCCGATGGATGCAGTGCGTGCCGATGAGCGAATTACTGTGCTTGCGGAGTCCGATGAAGTTGGACTTTTCCTTGCTATGGCAGATGACGGCAGACAGATTTTCGTAATGGGACATCCGGAATATGACCGAGTAACTCTGGATGGCGAATACAAACGTGATCTTTCCAAAGGCCTGGAGATCGCAATGCCGAAGAATTATTATCCGGATGATGATCCGGAAAAGACACCGCTCCTTAAGTGGAGAGCGACTGCGAATAACCTGTATACAAACTGGTTGAATTATTACGTATATCAGGCAACGCCGTATGATATGATCGGAACACCGGATTTTCGTTGATTTTACGGGGATTACGAGTATCCTATATATCACATAATTTATTATAATTTAGTATGATTTGTTACGAAAATGGTGTAGAAAAGGTGTACAGAAATAGAAAAATTGTTAAAAAATGGGAATGCCAATTAAGGCATTCCTTTTTTAATGCAAAAATAATATAAACAGATGTTTTACATTGACGAATACAACATATATGATGTATTATGTGTAATATAAAAGAAGAAAGGAGAATATGTAATTATGATACTACATGATTATGAAACTTCTTCTGGAAGGAAAGTAATTAAAGAATATATTGATTCTTTGACAATCCCTGAAATGGTTGATGGATATAGTGTCAGAGAAAAAATGGAGAATGGAGAATTCGAGAAACTGAATATTAAAAGATGGGAGAAAAAAATATACGAAGTATATTTTTACAAACACAATCGCATATTTTATATTATCCCAGACGGTGACAATATTTATTTATTACATGCATGCAGAAAGCAAAAAAACAAAACGGAAAAGGGAGATTCAAAAATAATAAAAAAGAGCAAAAGAATGGGGAAAGGCATTGGGAAAGAAATTTATATAAAAATATAGAAAAAGAGGAGTGAAAGATATGCCATTCATACAAGCAAATATAAAAAAAGAAATTGAAGAAAAAAGAAAGGATGACAGTGAATTTAGAGAAGCATGGGATGAATCTCGTGCGGAGTATGAATTAATAGAAAAAATGATTATGCTGAGAAAGGAAGAAAATATAACACAAAAAGAATTAGCAAAATTATCCGGTAAAAGACAACAGACAATTTCAAAGATAGAACGCAAGGAAACAGTTCCTACTATAACGGCATTTAATAATTTATTAAATGCATTAGGATATGAGTTAAAGATTGTAAAAAAGCAGTAATTTGATTAATATATTGGGAGATATATTATGTTATGAACACCGAATTTTCGGTAGAAAAAGGAGAAGGAAAATGAAAAGATCAAAAAGAAAAGTCGTACAAAGCTGCCTGCTTGTCATGCTCTCTGCATTGGTTGTGGGAGGTCTTGCATCTGGACGAACTTGCATAACTGCGTCGGCAGATTCAGCAAAAAAGGTCGTTCTTGTGCAAGGACAGAAAAAACAACTTAAGATTCGCAAGAAAGTTAAAAAGGCAGCATGGAAGAGCAAGAATCGGAATATTGTGATCGTGGATAAAAAGGGTAAGATTTATGGCAGAGCGGCTGGTAAGACAGTAGTAACAGCAAAGATTGGTAGGAAAGACAACAATCCGAATTGTTAAGAACTCAAAATCATCTTATAAATATAAGGTGAAAAGTTTAAAATATAATATAAACGTCTAAAAAGAAAACATACATAAGTAGTTAAAAAGAACCAGCGCATGATTTCATGTGCTGGTTCTTTTATGAGGGGCAAATATCTGAACAAAAATGATAATGTCACTTAGGAATGAGCGCGTTCCCCGGCAAGCTGTCTTACGTCCGGGATAGCGATCAGAGCCGGATATAAGATTGCGGAGATGATCAGTCCGCCGACACCCTGAATGATGTTGGCCGGAACACTTGCAAGTGCTCCGGAAGCTCCGTAAAGGAAAATCTCGCAGAGGCAGTAGCCGCCGGCAACAAGTACAATATCAGCAACTCCGCCAAGGATAACTGCTGTAAATCTTGTCTTGGAAGAATGTCCAAGGTTCTGGTAAATCAGTCCTGCTGCAAGAGCAACCAGACCTTTGATCACAAATGTAATCGGTACATAGATAAAATATCCGCCAATCAAATCAGCCATTGCAGAACCGATACCGCCGGCAAGGAGTCCGTATACCGGACCAAGGATCACACCGGAGAGGATCACAACTGCATCACCCGGATGGATATATCCGCCGGTTCCGGGAGTAGGAATGTGAATCGACATGGTTGCTACACACGATAAAGCAGCAAATAAAGCTGTCATAACAATTTTTTTCAGATTTGAATTCATAACTATCAGACCTCATTTCTTTTGTTTTGTTGTAGAAACTTTACAACGAAACTGGATTGAAATAAAGAACCAGTTATTGCAAAAATAACCATGCCAGTTTGAAGAGTGATAATATTTATCAGTTTGGAAACCCTTGTTTTACAGACTGACATTGACAGGAAATAAAACTACATGATGTAAAAAATCGGTTCTGGTTTGCCGGGGCTAATGCAGAGTAGGAAAGCCATTATAAGAAAACAACATAAAGGTATACTGCCAAGGAAACTGGCAAAAGCCTGAAACCACAATAATGTGCCTGCACTGAGTGGTTTTATTGTTAGGGCAAGGTACATATTTCTATATACCTTGTTCTGGAGGGAGCGACTCTCCAATGCTTTAACTAAATGACATTACCGTTTTGGCTGTCTTCTTTTTTCTTAAATTGTAGTCATATACGGAATATTTAAAACATATAATATACAAAAAATACTTGCATGCAAATTCCAAATATGGTAGTATAATTTTGTAAATTAGTTTAATGAATACAAGTTGTGCGAAAATTAGACTCCAAGGATGGAATTTCCCCGGAGTCTTTTTGTTATGGCAAAGAGGAAAATACACGCACTTATGCAAGTGCATCCTCGAACACTAATCAGCGGATAAAACATACCAGTGTGTATTGACGAATACATGCAAGGACAACTTATTTGAAAAGAGATTTTCTAAAAATATTAGATAAAACGCCGAATTGTTCGATAATTATATAACAATTATTGATGTATTCAATAAGTTCGGTTAAAATGTATTCAATAACTAAATAACCGGTATAGAAAGTACATGTACAGTAACTTAAGGACAGAGAATTCATGAAAAGGGGGCACATTATGTTAGAAGCAATTAATTCTGTCGTTACCGCAATTAATGGTGTTGTATGGGGCTGGCCGATGATCATACTCTTGTTTGGAACTCATCTTTATATGACTTTCCGGACAGGATTCATCCAGTGGAAGTCCGTAACAAAGGGAATCAAGTTATCTGTAACAAAAGATCCGGATGCAGAAGGAGAAGTATCACAGTTTGGTGCGCTTACGACTGCTCTGGCGGCAACAATCGGAACTGGTAATATTATAGGTGTAGGAACAGCAATCGCTCTTGGTGGACCGGGGGCAGTTCTCTGGATCTGGCTTACCGGCGTTTTTGGAATCGCAACAAAATATGCAGAGTCACTGATCGCGGTGAAGTATCGTGTAAAGACAGACGATGGACGTATGCAGGGTGGTGCTATGTATGCGTTGGAGCGTGGATTGAATATGAAGTGGTTAGGTCTTCTGTTTGCTATTTTCGGAGGATTTGCTTCATTCGGTATCGGATGTGCAACGCAGGTGAACGCAATTGCAACAGTCTGCTATACAAACTTCCACATTCCAAGATGGCTGGTAGGTGTGGTAGTTGCAATATTAACAGCAATTGTTATTTTCGGTGGAATCAAAGCGATTGCAAATGTATGTGAGAAGCTTGTTCCATTTATGGCAATTTTCTATGTACTGGGATGTATCGTGATTCTCTGTATGAATTATGATTACATAATTCCAGCACTTGGAGTCATATGTCGGCTTGCATTTACACCAGGCGCAGCAGCAGGTGGTCTGGTAGGAAGCGGAATTATGATGGCACTCCGGTTTGGTGTAGCAAGAGGGCTTTTCTCCAATGAATCCGGTCTTGGATCTGCGCCGATCGCAGCAGCGGCAGCACAGACAAGGAATCCGGTCCGTCAGGCTCTGGTATCTTCTACAGGAACATTCTGGGATACTGTTGTTGTATGTGCAATGACAGGTCTTGTACTTGTAACAACAATTATGAAGAACCCATCGATTAATGCAGATGAGATCCCGGATGGTGGTGTCTTGACATCTCTTGCATTTGGTCAGATTCCGGTTCTTGGACCGATCATTCTGACACTTGGTATTGTTTCATTTGCATATTCTACTGTTCTTGGATGGGCATATTACGGAGAACGCTGTGTAGAATATTTTGCCGGGAAAAAAGTATTATTACTGTATCGTTGCCTGTATGTGGCAGTTGCAGTTATCGCACCGGTTGTAGCGCTGGATCTTGTATGGCTGATCGCAGATACATTGAATGCGCTGATGGCGATACCAAACCTTGTGGCAGTATTGTTGTTGTCAAATGTTATTGTCAGTGAAACGAAGAAATACATCAACAATCTCGACGCAAAAGATGACACACCAATTCCGGTTATTAAAGATTAGTTAAAAATTTGAGTTACAAAATTAATCAAAGTTGTTCTTGACAAATATACTTTAATGAAGTAAAGTAGTGATTGTAGATAAGCAAAACCGTTGAGAAAGAGTAGTAGATTATCTGATGACATTACAGAGAGCGATGGGTGGTGGAACATCGTATGGAATGGATAATTGAATGGCCTTTCGAGGGCAGTCTGAAATCTTTGAGAGTAGGGCTTGTCGGGAACCGAACCCGTTATCAATCAGGAGTGTATGTTAGTACATGAGAAAGTGGACGATTCGTCAATTTGAGTGGTACCGCGATAATAATAGATATTATTACCGTCTCAAACCTTAAGGTTTGGGGCGGTTTTCTTTTTGTCTAAGATGGTATGGCAGACGGTAATCGGTGAAAGATTTTCTCTCCTAACAACTACAGAGAACTGGCAATTGGGATCTGTGGACAACAATAATATTTTATACAGAAAAAGAGGAGAAAAAAATTATGAAAAAGAAAATGGTAACAGTATTATTAACAGCGGCAATGGTAACAGCAATGGCAGCAGGATGTGGCAGTTCATCCGATCCCGGAAGTGATAAGAAAGAATCTTATACCATCGGAATTGAACAGTTTGCAGAACATGGTTCTCTTGATAACTGCAGGGAAGGTTTCTTAAAAGGACTGGAAGCAGAAGGAATCAAAGAAGGTGATAACCTTACCGTAAAATACAAAAATGCGGCAGCGGATATGGGAACTGCAAAACAGATTTCCGACAGTCTGGTATCTGATAAAGTAGACCTGGTATGTGCGATCGCAACACCAAGTGCACAGAGTGCATATAACGCAGCAATGAAAGCTGACATTCCGGTCATTTACACTGCAGTTACAGATCCTGTAGCAGCAGAACTCGCAGACAAAGATGGAAAACCGGTAGGAGAAGTGACCGGAACATCAGATAAACTTCCGGTTGAAGAACAGCTTAAAATGATTCGTGAGATGCTTCCGGATGCTAAGAAGATTGGTATCATGTATACTACAAGCGAAGCAAATTCTGTATCGGCGATCAAAGAATACAAGAGTCTGGTTAAGAAATATGATTTTGAACTGGTAGAAAAGGGAATCACAACAACAGCGGATGTATCTCTTGCAGCGGATGATCTGTTAAGCAAAGTAGACTGTATTACCAATCTGACTGATAACACAGTTGTAGCATCACTTCCAACCATCCTGGATAAAGCAAATGAAAAGAAGATCCCGGTATTCGGAAGTGAGATCGAGCAGGTGAAGAGCGGATGCCTTGCAGCAGAAGGAATTGATTATATTGCACTTGGAAAGCAGACTGGTAAGATGGCGGCGAAAGTATTAAAAGGCGAAGCAAAAGCTTCTGAGCAGAATTTTGAAACTATCACAGAACCTGGATTCTATGTAAATAACAAAGTAGCAGAGGATCTTGGAATCACAGTACCGGAAGATCTTGCAAATAGCGCAGTAGAAAGCTTTGGGGACGGAAATTAGTGGATTGGGAGGCATTTTTCATGAGTTTCATTACATCGATATTAGAACAGGGTCTGATCTATGGAATCCTGGCATTGGGGATTTATATCACATATAAAATATTAGACTTTCCCGATCTTACGGTGGATGGAAGTTTTCCTCTGGGGGCAGCGATCACAGCTGCCCTCCTTACAAGAGGAATGAATCCATACATCACGCTGGTTCTTTCATTTCTGGCCGGAGCAGTTGCGGGAATTTGTACCGGACTGATCCACGTGAAGTGTAAAGTCAGAGATCTTCTTTCGGGAATCATAATGATGACGGCATTGTGGACGATCAATCTGTATATAGCAGGAACGGCGAATGTGCCATTATTCTCACAGAAGACTATTTTTAACAATGATCTGATGGAGAAGATCATTCCGGATGTACTTGCACCATATGCGACATTGATCATCGTTCTGGTGCTTGCATTGATCTGTAAAGTATTGCTTGATCTTTATCTGAATACGAAGTCCGGATTCCTGTTAAGAGCCGTTGGGGATAATGATGTACTGGTTGTGTCTCTCGCAAAAGACAAGGGCAATATCAAGATCCTCGGACTTGCAATTTCAAATGGTCTGGTAGCATTGGCCGGATGTATATTTGCACAGGAAGAGAGAGTATTTGAAATTTCTATGGGAACCGGAGCTATGGTCATAGGACTGGCAAGTGTAATTATCGGAACCAGTATTTTCCGTAAGATGACACTGCTGCACACAACGACAGCAGTCCTGATCGGATCGGTTATTTATAAAGCATGCGTTGCCGTTGCACTACGCAATTTCGATCCGCAGGCCATGAAATTGGTAACGGCAGTCCTGTTCCTGGTTGTGCTTATCATCAGTATGGACAGAAAGAAGAAGGTGAACACCAATGCTTGAGTTAAAAGGAATTCATAAATATTACAATCCGGGTACCGTGAATGAGATGTGCTTATTTCAGGACTTCAACCTGACGATTGACAAAGGAGAATTCGTCTCTGTCGTGGGAAGTAATGGTTCCGGAAAGACTTCCATGTTGAATATTATCTGCGGAAGTATCCCGGTGGAGGGTGGACAGATCCTGATCAATGGATCCGATATCACAAAACAGAAAGAATATAAGAGAAACCAAAGAATCGGCCGTGTCTATCAGAACCCGGCAATGGGAACATGTCCAACAATGACGATTTTGGAAAATATGTCTCTGGCAGACAATAAAGGAAAGGTATTCGGTCTTTCCAGAGGAACGAACAAAGCAAGGATAGATTATTACCGGGAGCAGTTAAGCCAGCTTGGACTGGGACTGGAAGATAAGATGGATGTAAAAGTCGGCGCATTGTCCGGCGGGCAGCGTCAGGCAATGGCACTTCTGATGTCTACCATGACACCGATCGAGTTTCTGATCCTGGATGAACATACAGCAGCACTGGATCCGAAGACGGCAGAACTGATCATGAAACTGACAGATAAGATCGTAAAAGAGAAGAATCTTACAACGATCATGGTTACACACAATTTGAGATATGCAATCGAATATGGTAACCGCCTGGTGATGATGCATCAGGGAAATACGATCCTGGATAAAAAGGGAGAAGAAAAAGATAGGATGTCGGTAGACGATATCCTGACATTATTTAATGAAATCAGTATTGAGTGTGGCAACTAAAAGATGTTATACTGGATATGCCGGAACAAAAGCACAGCTTTATAGGCTGTGTTTTTGTAGTTTAAGAAGTATAGAATAAATAACAGAAAAGAGGATATATACATGGCAAAGAAAATTGCAAAATTTGAAAAAGTAAGCTTTGAACAGTTTAAAGAAGGGTATCTGGATGCCATCGGACAGGACTCCGATGAAGTCATCCGCAGTATCTATGATGCATTGAAACTTCCAAAACGTGCGACAAAAGGATCGGCTGGATACGATTTTTATGCGCCGCGGGCAATCACATTAAAGCCGGGAGAGACAGCGAAGATTCCAACAGGAATTCGTGCGAAGATGGAAGAAAACTGGGTACTTCAGTGTTATCCGAGAAGCGGACTTGGATTCAAATTCCGCCTGCAGTTGAATAATACAGTAGGGATCATCGACAGTGATTATTATAATTCAGACAATGAAGGACACATTTTTGCCAAGATCACGAATGACACAAAAGAAGGAAAAATAGTGGAAATCCCGGCAGGAACAGGATTTATGCAGGGGATTTTCATGGAATATGGGATTACGGTTGATGATGATGTGGAAGAAGTCCGTAACGGCGGATTTGGCAGCACGACGAAATAACCGGAAAGAGAAGCATTCCATTTTTGTATAAGAATGAAAAAAACGGGATATACTGGAACATACAGTCTATGTATGTAAGAGGTGGTAAGAAGATGACGCGTCAGGAAATCCCGGTTTTTAAGACAAGAGAAGAAAATGTAGCATATATGAACGCAACACTCCCGATCCGGGAAAGCTTTGACCTCATCCAGAGGGATCTGCTGATCGGCGGGAGGGTTTCTTCTTTTTATTATGTAAATGGTTTTACAAGTGAAGAGACAATGCTGAAGATCATGGATGCACTTCTGAAAGTGAAAGAAGAAGACATGCCGGAGGATATATGGAAGTTCGCAAATGCATGTATTCCGTACGTTGGAGTAGATGTCATGTTTGATTTTGATCAGATATTGAAAAGTCTGCTGTCAGGGGAAACATGCGTATTTATTGACGGATACCGGGCATGTATTGTGATCGACTGCAGGATGTATCCGGCAAGAAATGTAGAAGAGCCGGATAAAGACAAGTCACTTCGGGGATCCAGAGATGGTTTTGTGGAGACAATCGTATATAACACGGCAATGATGAGAAGAAGAATCCGCCATCCGGCACTGATCATGGAGATGATGGAGGTAGGGGACAGTTCCAGGACAGATGTGGCACTCTGCTATATGGGTGACCGGGCAGATAAGACATTGCTGAAAAATGTGCGTGACAAGATCCAGAGCATAGATACAGATGATCTGCGGATGAATCAGCAGAGCCTGGCGGAATGCCTGTTTAAGCGGAAGTGGTATAATCCGTTTCCGAAGTTTAAATTCACCGAACGGCCGGATACGGCATCGGCATGTCTGCTGGAAGGGAAAGTGGTGATTCTGGTAGATAATTCACCGTCTGCGATGATACTTCCGACATCGGTCTTTGATATGATCGAAGAGGCAAATGACTATTACTTTCCGACATTGACCAGTGTCTATCTGAAGATATCCAGAACACTGATCAATCTGATGACGATATTCCTGACGCCGGTCTTTCTGCTTTTTATGCAGAATCCGAACTGGCTTCCGAAAGTATTTGCATTTGTAGCGGTGAAGGATACGGTGAATATTCCGTTGATCTATCAGCTTCTGATGCTGGAAGTGGCAATTGACGGCCTGCGCCTGGCGGCCTTGAATACTCCGAGTATGCTAAGTACACCGCTCAGTGTGATCGCTGGTCTTGTCATGGGAGAATTTTCAGTGGAATCGGGATGGTTTAACAGCGAAGTCATGCTCTATATGGCGTTTGTTGCAGTTGCAAATTATACACAGCCGAATTTTGAACTTGGCTATGCGCTGAAGTTCATGCGTCTGGCTCTGCTGATACTGACGGCATTATTCAACGGGTGGGGATTTGTAATGGGATGTGTTCTGGTGGTGTGCAGTATCTGCTTTAATAAAACACTTTCCGGAAGAAGCTATCTTCATGTAAGCCTGAAATAACCGTGTGTGAAAAACGACCATTACAGGAAAATGGAATAATAAGTATACAAAAGAAAGGCAGAGATAGAAATGAATCACAGAGATGAAAGACTCGGAAGTGCACCGCTGGGAAAACTGATGTTTTCTCTGGCACTTCCTTCTGTGGCGGCACAGCTTATCAATGTGCTTTATAATATAGTAGACAGAATGTATATAGGTCATATTCCGGGATACGGAAATGCAGCACTGACCGGTGTCGGGGTTACATTTCCAATCCTGACGATGATCTCGGCATTCAGTGCGTTTGCGGGAATGGGCGGAGCACCGCTTGCTTCCATTCAACTGGGAAAACAGAACAGACAGAGGGCGGAACAGATCCTTGGAAATTCTGCGGGGCTTCTGGTACTATTTTCTGTAATCCTGACAGCATTCTTTTCGATATTCAAGACACCGGTCCTGTATGCGTTTGGAGCCAGTGATGCAACGATTGTCTATGCGAGAGATTACATATCGATCTATCTGATCGGAACCATCTTCGTACAGCTGGCACTTGGACTGAATGCTTACATCAGCGGACAGGGTGAGGCAAAGATTGCAATGTTATCCGTTCTGATCGGGGCAGTATTAAATATCTGCCTGGATCCGCTGTTCATCTTTGTACTGCATATGGGTGTGCGCGGAGCGGCTGTTGCAACGGTCCTGTCACAGGCGGTCAGTGCAATATGGGTGGTACATTTCCTGGTTTCGGAAAAAAGCGTGATGCGTCTTACATTGAAAAATATGCATTTGAAAAAAGATGTGATCAAGATGATCGCAGGACTTGGAATCTCACCATTTATTATGCAGAGTACGGAAAGCCTGGTAACGATCACACTGAATACGGGGCTGCAGAGATATGGCGGTGATCTGTATGTAGGATCCATGTCGATCCTTATGAGTGTCATGCAGATGATCACGATTCCGGTGCAGGGGATCACACAGGGGATACAGCCGATCATCAGCTATAATTATGGTGCTGGAAATAAGGAACGTGTGAAAGCAACGATGAAAAGAATGATCCTGGTCTGTCTGACAGGAACACTGCTGCTTGCAGGTGTGGCAATTTTTGCACCGCAGATATATACAGGGCTGTTTACGGATAATAAAGGACTTCTGGAACTGACGTGTAAGGTTATGCCGGTATATTTCCTTGGAATATCCATCTTCGGAATCCAGTGCGCATGCCAGACATCATTCATTTCGCTCGGACAGGCAAAGGTATCGTTATTCATTGCGCTTTTAAGGAAGATTATTCTGCTGATTCCACTTGCGGTTATTCTGCCAAAATTTATGGGCGTGATGGGAATCTACCGCGCAGAACCGATAGCAGATGTGATATCGGTCCTGACAACCAGCGCAGTATTTATCATTACTGTGAAAAAAGTTTTGCGTAATATGTAAGACAATGGTAAGATGAAAAGGACTTGAGGATGAGGATGAGGATGAGGAGGTTTCCGATATGAGTGAATATGTAATAACGATCAACAGTACATCTGATCTGCCAAAAGAATGGGTGTGGGAAAGAGAGATACCGGTAGTCCCGCTGAACTGTACGATCGGTGGAAAGACTTACCGTGATATGTATGATCTGACAGCAGAAGAATTCTATGGTATGTTAGAGAACGGAGAGATGGCAGTGACTTCACAGCCAAGTCCGCAGACTGCAATAGATATCCTGGAACCGATCCTGAAAAAAGGAAAAGATATTTTGCATCTGAGCTTTACATCAGGACTTAGTGGTACATATAACAGTATGTGTATAGCTGCAGAGGAACTGCGTGAAAAATATCCGGAGAGAAAGATTGTTGTGATCGATACACTTTGCGCAAGCATGGGAGAAGGCCTGCTTGATTATAAGGCACTGGAACTTCAGAAAGAAGGCAGGAGTCTGGAAGAAGTTGCGCAGTGGGTGGAAGAAAATAAATTGAAAATCTGCCATTTCTTTATGGTAGAGGATCTGAATCATCTGCAGAAAGGCGGACGTATCTCGAAGACAGCAGCAGTGATCGGAACGATGGTACAGATCAAGCCGATCATTTGTCTGGATAATGAAGGAAAGCTTCAGATCATCAGGAAAGAGCGGGGCAGAAAGAAAGGCATGAATAAGATCGTGGATATGGCGGTTGAAGCATGCGAGGGAAAGATGCCGGATATGGTGATGATTCCGCATGGCAATTGTCCGGAAGATGCAGCTTATGTCGCAGAACTCGTCCGTAAGAAAATGGGTGTGACCAATGTCATGATGAACAATCTCGGTCCTGTGATCGGAGGTCATACAGGCGCCGGAATGATCGCCATTGTATGCATGGCAGACCACAGATAGATACATAGAAACATTAAGAATACTAATAGTAACATACAAAAGCTTCATTTAACAAATGTATAATTATGCTCTATACTGAAATCAGAAAGAGAGAAATAAATCATCCTGAGGAGGTGTAGAGTATGTTAAGTATCATCGGATGGGGAATCGTTGCAGTAGTAGCAATATATGGAGCAACAAGTCTTTTCGCCTAGAAAAGCATGCTTAATATACTGTGAAATAGATCAAAAGCAGCATAAAGAAGAGTCAAAGATGACAAGAAGCTTACGGGCAGATTGTCATCTTTTTTTGCATTTATGCGGGAAATTCTCAAAGCACATTTCTTACGGTTCGCCTGAACGATGATCCGACACTTTATAATACAGGAGAGCGATATATATGAAACATCTGATAATTGATAAAACGATGAAAGAAATCTGGCCGGATACCAGAGTGGGATGCCTGCAGTACCGGGTGAAAGTGGAAAAGAAGAACGAAGAACTGTGGAAATATCTGAAGAAAGACATTTTCAAAAAGACGAGAGATGCTATTTTTGATAACGGGATCAATGAAATCCCAAACGTGAAAGAATCCAGGGCAGCATACAAAGCATTCGGAAAGGATCCGAGCAGATACCGTGTGTCTTCCGAGGCACTGATCCGCCGGATCGGACAGGGAAAGGGACTATATGAAGTTAATACCGTTGTGGATGTCAATAACCTGATTTCCATCGAATCGGGATTTTCGGTAGGATCTTATGACGTATCTCAGATCTCAGAAGAACTGGTATTCCGGATCGGACAGAAAGGAGAGACTTATAAGGGAATCGGAAAAGATGAGATCAAGATCGAGGCGCTTCCGGTGCTCGCAGACAAAGACGGAGCCATCGGAAGTTCAACCAGTGATTCAGAGCGTGCAATGATTACGGAGGATGTGACAGAAGTATTGACATTGATCTATTCATTTTCAGGAAATGATGGTCTTGAAAAAGCATTGGAATATGGCAGAAAATATCTGGAAGAGTATGCCGGGGCACAGAATCTGGAAAGCTGGATCGTGGAATAAAGGCTGAATTATCAGGAATCAAAAAAGGATGAAAAAAAGAGAAAAAACAGTTGACATAAGAAAAATAATGTGATAGATTATATGTTGCGTAAGGCAAAAAAGAAAGTAGAGTATCCACTCTCACCTTAGCA